>JADMIO011200120.1_pt1 | contig 58353 bp, 50 predicted proteins | sample 8958161 | NCBI WGS metagenome assembly JADMIO01 (sample SAMN16585339, study PRJNA669376) | soil metagenome | isolation source: Crop rotation soil | place: USA: Cullars Rotation, Alabama | collected 2011
CGCGACAACTTGTCCACGTGGAATTCTAAGCTTAGGATCCCAATGTGCTGGAAAGCCGACCCAACTGGAGGCAGGCCTCATGTCGGAATTCCTGGACGATCTCGCGCGGGACTCGCGCTACGCGATTCGCGCCCTCCTCCGTCAGCCGGTCTATGCGATCACGATCGTCCTGACGCTGGGCGTTGGCATCGGGGTCAACATGGGGGTCTTCAGCCTCCTCGACGCCACGCTCCTCAGGCCACTGCCATTCGCGGCCCCGGAGAAGCTCATGGCGGTGTCGCTCCGGATGCCGACCGACCCGGGATTCATGGACATGACCTGGTCGTATCCGAAGTACCAGGTCCTGGCTCGCGAGCAGAGCGTATTCGGCGACCTGGCGCTGTACTCGCCGGGGGCGGTGACCGTTCGGCAAACCGATGGCGCCGATCGCATCGACGCCGAGTCGGTCAGCTCGCGCTATTTCGCCGTGCTGGGGATCAGCCCGAGCCAGGGAGCCGGATTCCCTGCCGACGATGACGTCGTCGGATCGACGGCGCAGCGCGTCATCATCAGTCACGGGTTCTGGCAGGAGCATCTTGGCGGTCAGAGCGACGTCATCGGCCGCTCACTCGTGATCAACGGGACGACGTTGCGGGTAGTGGGAGTCATGCCGCCCGCCTTCCATGGCCTGTCCGCCCGGGCGCAGCTGTGGGTTCCGCTCAGCCTCACCCGCCGGGTCGACGACCTTCGAGCCCCGATGTCGCACAACCTGCGACTCATTGCCAGACTCCGGCCCGACGCAACGCCGGCCAATGCGAGCGCCGCCATCGCGGCGCTTGGGACTCGCATCAACGCCGCATACCCCGACGGCCGACGCGGCAGGTGGGGCGCCGCGGCGTACCGGCTCAGCGACCTCCGGGCCGACCGCACGCTGCGCTTCTCCGTCATCGCCCTGTCCATCGCGGTGGTGCTCGTGCTGCTCATCGTGTGCGTCAACATCACGAGCCTCATCCTCGCGCGCTCTTCCGCGCGCCGGAGGGAGCTGGCCGTCCGCATCGCGCTCGGCGCCAGCGAAGGACGGCTGACGCGGCAGCTGCTCACCGAGTCGCTGATCCTGTGCGCGGCTGGAACGCTGGTGGCGGCAGTTCTCGGCGCCGGACTCATTCAAGCGCTTTCGTCCGCGGCGCCGCTCAGCGCGTCGTCGTTCGTCACCTCCGACTCGGATCTGTCCCGGCTCGCGCTGTCTTCGATTCAGCTCAATGCGCGGGCGATTCTCGCTGCCCTTGGCGTCGCGGTGATCACCGGACTGCTCGTGGGCCTCGCGCCGGCCGTCATGTCGTCGCGCACGGCGCCGATGGACGCGATGCGCGGCGGCTCAGGGACCCAAACCGTCTTTTCTGGGCTGCGCCAGCTCACCGGCCGCGGCGTTCTCGTCATCGCCGAAGTGGCGCTCGCGGTCGTGCTCGTGGTTGGCGCCACTCTGACGATTCGCAGCCTGGGCAACCTGCTCGAGACGCGCCTCGGATTCGACGTGGAGCGCGTTTTGTCGATGCGAGTTCGCATGGCGGCCAGGCCGGGAGACGCCGACACGACGGCCGCACGCTGGGAAGCCATCGCCCAGCGAATCGCGGCAATTCCGGGGGTCACGGCAACCGGCGTGGGCATCTGCTCGCCCATCGGTGATCCGTGCGACGGGACCAGCGTCCTCATCGAGGGCGATCGGTTCGAGAAGCAGATCGGATATCATGCCGCGTCCACCGGCTACTTCGACGCGCTCGGTCTCCGCGTGGTGCGCGGGCGTGTCTTCACGGCGGCTGACAACAGGCGCGCCGTCGAAGGCATCGTGATCAATGAGGCGGCGGCACGGCAGCTGTGGGCCGGCCGCGACCCGTTCAAGCATCCGCTCGTGGGCGACAGCGGACGAAGGATCCCGGTCATCGGCATCGTCAGCGACGCGCGGTATGAAGACATCAAGACCGAGCCGCAACCGGCTATGTACGTGAGCCTCGCGCGCGCATGGCGTCTCGGAGCGGTACTGTTCGTCCGCACCGACGCCGACCCTTCGACGATGCTCGGTGCGGTCCGCCGCGAAGTGCATGGGATGGATCGCGACCTCGCGATCAGCGATCTCACGACCTTCCACGAGGCGCTGCGCAACGTCACGGCGCGGTCGCGGTTCACGACGCAGTTGCTGACGGGGTTCGCGGCAATCGCCCTCCTGCTCGCCGCGCTCGGAGTCTATGGCGTCCTGGCGATCGCGGTCAGCCAGCGAACGAGAGAGATGGGCGTACGCCTCGCGCTGGGCGCCGACCGGTCGGGCGTGATGCTGCTGGTGATGCGCCAGGCGCTCGCGCTGGCACTCGTCGGCGGCGTGATTGGGATCGCGGCGGCGTTCGCAGCCAGCCGGGGGATCAGGGCCCTGCTATATGGTCTGACTCCCGATGATCCGACGTCGTACCTGACGGCTGCCGTCGTGCTGGTGCTGGCGACTGCGCTGGCGTCGTTCATTCCTGCCTTCCGAGCTGGACGCGTCAGCCCGACGGCGGTGCTCAAAGCCGAATGAGTCAGCCGCTGATCGACTTTCGCAGCTCCTGCGCCCGGGCACGACTTACCGGGACGCGGGAGCCATCGGACAGCTCAGCCTCGACGTTCCCGCGCGCGTCGCGACGGAAGGCCTTGACCATGTCGAGATTCACGACGTGCGCCCGATGCACACGCGTGAACCGCTTCGGATCCAGCCGGGTCTCGAGGCTGCTCAGGGCGAGGTGAAGCACGTGCCGCACGCCATCAGCGTGCACGATGACGTAGTCGCCGTCCGCCTCGAGATGGGAAATGCGATCGACCTGGACGGGCGTGAACGACGCACCGACCCTCACGTACAACCGGCTGATCGGCTCATCGCCCGCTGCCCCGGAAAAACGCTCGACCGCATCCACGGGCACCGGCGCGCCGATCGCGGCTTTCACGCGCTCCATCGCCGTCGCGAGCCGCCGCGGTCCGAACGGCTTGAGCAGATAGTCCAGCGCGCCGAGCTCGAAGGCCGTGACGGCATGCTCGGAGTATGCGGTGGTGAAGACGATGTGCGGCGGCTTCTCCAGCCGGCGCAGCACATCGGTCCCGAGGAGTCCCGGCATTTGAATGTCGAGGAACACCAGCCGCGGGCGCAGGTCGCGAATGCCCTTGACGGCCGACTCGCCATCGGCCGCCTCACCGATCACGTCGATCCAGTCGAACGACGCGAGCATCGCGCGAAGTCCCGCCCGGGCGACCGGCTCGTCATCGACGATGAACGCGGTTGCCCTGCTCAATCGTCGCGCTCTCCCCCGCGGCGCGGCAGCGTGAGAACGGCGTGGAAACCGCCGCCCGCCACCGGGCCGTAGGTCAGCGCGGCGGCGTTCCCATACAGCGCGGCCAGGCGTTCGCGCAGGCGCACCAGCCCCGTGCCCACTCCCTCCGAGCTCGGCGCGGCAGGGCCACGGCCTGAGTTGCGAACGGTCAGCGTCAGAACCGCTCCATTGGCCGCAGCGATGACGGCAATCTCGGTCGGCGCCACCCTCCGTGCCGCGCCGTGGAGCACCGCGTTCTCGACGAGGGTCTGCAGCGCGAATGACGGCACTCGATCGCCCCGCAGCTCGTCCGGCAGCGTCGGGACGACGACGAGCCGGTCGCCGAAGCGGATGCGCTCGACATCGAGGTAGCGCGACACGAAACGCCATTCGTCGGCGAGCGGGATCTCATCGCGTTGCTCCTCGAGCGCGGTCCGGAGGAGGTCGCCGATGAGCTCAGCCGCTTCGGCGGCCCGGATCGGGTCGGCGGGAATGAGCTGCACGACCGAGTGCAACGCGTTGAAGAGAAAGTGAGGATGCAGTTGCGCGCGCAGCGCGGCGAGCTGAGTCCGCGCCGCCATTGCCTCGGCCTGCGCGGCGCGCGCCGCCTGCTGCGCCGCGAACGACGCCATCGCGATGGGGACATAGACGAACGTCCCGATGAACATGAACTCCTGTACGCGCACCCGGCCGTGGATGTCCGTCCCCGCCGGGGCAATCAGGAGCTCCAGCGCCGAGGAAACACCGAGCCACACTGCCGCGGCAATCGGCGCGGCGACGACATGGAACAGCGCGTACCGGGCTCGAAACGGGCGGGGCCACTCGATACGGCCGACGCCCCGATAGACCGCCGTTGCCACCGCGGCCCCGACCGACAGGCGAATCGCGCCCACGACCATCTCGGCGCCGGTTATATCGGAGAACGGAGTCCTCATCACAAGTCAACGTAAGAGCCTGCGCTGCCCGCCGGTGGCGAGCTGCCCGCCACTGGACGGGCTCCTTCAGCCATTCGGCGACCGAAGATATATCCCTTGACAGATATATACGTCTAAGAGTATATATCGGCCATGGAATCCGTCTTCGCCATCATCTCGGAGCCGAATCGCCGGGCCATCCTCGGACTGCTGGCCGCATCCCAGCTCTCGGTGGGTGAGCTCCAGCAGCAGCTTCGCATGCCCCAGCCGACTGTGTCGAAACACCTGCGCGTGCTGCGTGACGCCGGCTTCGTCGAAGTCACCGTCGATGGCCAGCGGCGTCTCTACCGCCTGAACCCGGCTCCCTTCCAGGAGCTGGATGAATGGATGGCGCAGTTCCGCGAGCTCTGGTCCGTGCACGTCGACGCACTGGAACGGCATCTCGACCGGACGGACGCCAAAACACCAACTCGCAGGAAACCAGGGAGAAAACGCGGATGACCGCTCCGGAATACACTCCAGGCCCGATCACCCCGGCCCAGGTCCGCAAGAGCGACGGACCGCAGTGGGGACTCGTACTCACCAGGCAGCTGCGGCATCCGCCGCAGAAGGTCTGGGACGCGCTCGTCGACCCCGAGCAGCTGAGGCAGTGGGCGCCATTCGACGCCGACGGGAGCCTCGGCAAGAAGGGCGCGAGGGTGAAGCTGACGACGGTCGGCGCGCCTCAACCGCACGTCACCGATACCACCATCACGCGCGCCGACCCGCCACGAGTGCTCGAATACAACTGGGGCGGCAACGACATGAAGTGGGAGCTCGAGCCGCACGGCTCGGGCACGAAGCTGACGCTCTGGACGAGCATCGATCGCCGCTACATCGCGATGGGCGCCGCGGGCTGGCATGTCTGCTTCGACGTGCTCGATCACTACCTCGGTGGAGCGCCCATCGGCCGAATGGTCGGTATGGAAATGATGAAGATCGCCGGATTCCAGAAGGTGAACGCAGCCTACTCGAGACAATTCAAGGAGACCGCAGAATGAGCTGGAACAGCGGCATTCGCCAATTCCACCGGTGGACGTCCATCGTCTTCACGGTGACGGTCATCGCGAACTTCGTCGCGATCGGCATGGGCGGCGGCAAGACGGCGCCGCCACCCTGGATCACCTACTCTCCCCTGCCCCCGCTCGCGCTGCTGCTCTTCACGGGCCTGTACATGTTCGCCTTGCCCTATTTGGCCAGGCGGCGCGGCGGTCCCATGAGCACCTGACGCGGAATCCGTGACGAACCGTTCGCTTCGCCGCACGTAGAAAACGGCTCGCCACATCGAGGGAACCGTGGGAAGGCGCCTTCGTGTCGAAGTCACGTCCTTCGACCTCTGACCCATGAAACGCTTCATTGCCCTCGGCCTCCTCGTCTCCATCGCCCCCGTTGTCGCGGCGCAACCGGTAACCCGCCTCGCCAAGCCCGACGTCGAGTACGCGCCGGAGCTGTCCGGCATAGTGGGCATCCACGAGCTGAGCGACGGACGAGTCGTTCTCCTCGATCGAAAGGAGAAGAAGATCCTGCTGCTGGATGACCGAGGCGGGGTCACGCCGATCGGGCGGGATGGCGCGGGCCCGGGCGAATACCTTCGGCCCACCTCGCTGGTGGCGCTGGCGGGCGACTCCACGCTCATCGAAGACGGCGGCAACCGGCGGTTCCTCGTCCTCGGCCCAGGCGGCAAGCCGATCGGCACCGCGCCGCTCGTATCGATGAAGCCGCAGGAGGGCGTGCTGTACACGGTGACGCCGCGCGGGGTCGACGCCAAGGGAAGGCTTTACGTGCTGATGCCCACCGGCCTTTCCGGCGATGAGCGGATGCCGATTCTTCGCTACGATCGCAATTCGGGGAAATACGATACGGCCGCATCGATCCGCAACGACCGATTCAACGTTCAGCGCGGCCAGCCAACCGTTCGATCGAACGGGGCCAGCTTCGGGTTCAACGCTCCAATGCCGTGGGCGGTGAAGGACGAATGGGCGGCCTTCGCGGACGGGTACATCGTCGTCGCCCACAACCAGCCGTACTCCGTCGACTGGATATCGCCCACGGGATCGACGATGACGGGTCCGGCCATTCCCATCACCGCCATCAAGGTGACGAGCAAGGAGAAGGATGCCTGGCGCGCGCAGCAGCTGGAGAATGCGCCTTCACTCACGACGACCGACGCGAGCGGCAAGACGACGACGCAGAAGATGCCGGTGCCGGAGCCCGAGCAATGGCCGGAAGTCTTTCCTGCGTTCAGTGGCCAGGGATCCGTAGTCGCGTCGCCCCGCGGCACGGTGTGGATCCAGCGCCTGGGCCCGGCCGGCAGCGCCGTCGCCTACGACATCGTCGATCGCGCGGGCAAGGTCGCCGAGCGGGTCGAGCTCCCCGCCGGGCATCGCGTCATCGGTTTCGGCCCGTCGTCGGTGTACGTGATCCGGACCGACGACGACGGGTTGCAGCATCTCCAGCGGTACAGCCGGAGATAGTCGCGCTCGTTCCGGCGATCACTCCGAGCGCAGCGTGATTGCCGGGTTGGCCGCGCTGGCCCTGATCGCGGGAATGGCCGCTGCAATCGTGCCGAGGGCGACAAGCGAAAACGACGCGGCGAGATAGCTCATCGCGTCCGTCGGCTTCACGCCGTAGAGCAGCGAGGTCATGACGCTCGTGGCGCCGAGCGCGATCGCGAGCCCCAACACCACGCCCGTCGCGACCAGCTTCAGGCCGTTGCGGATGACCATCCACGTCACCTGCTGCGGGAGGGCGCCGAGCGCAATCCGAAGGCCCATCTCGCGAGTGCGTGACTGCACCAGCTGCGCGAGCACGCCGAACACGCCGACGATGGCGAGCAACACGCCCGTGGCGGCGAAGACGAAGACGAGCACGCTCATGAATCGCTGCCGCGACATGGCATCCCCGTGGACCTCGGTCATCGGCCGGATGGACGCGATGGCGAGGAGCGAATCGATGTCCCTGATCGTGCGGCGCACTCCACCGGTGAGACTCACCGGGTCCCGTCCCGGCTCGGTCCGGATGACGACCTTCAGGTTGCGCGCGCTGTTCTGCTCGACCGGAAAGAAGACCTCGGGACGCGGCGGCTCGACCAGGCTGCTCTGGCGCTCGCTGCCGACGACACCGACAACAGTGGCCCAGCTGCTGGTCGAGTCGGGCACGCGGTCCTGGCTGATGAGCTTCCCGATCGGGTCTTCATCGGCGAAATACTTCTTCGCGACCGCCTCGTTGATGATCGCCACGCGCGGAGAGTTGGCGCCGTCGGCGAAGGTGAACGTGCGGCCTTTCAGGACCGGCACGTGCATCACCGAGAAGTAGTTACCGGCCATCGGACGGTAGATGACCTCGTTGCCCTGTTCGGGATACGGAGGCCGGCCCTGCACCGAGAACATCGCCGTCCACGACGACACGGTCGCCGGCAGCTCGCGCGCCGCTCCTACGGCCACCACCCCGGGCTGCGCCTCGAGCCGCTCGAACAGCGTGCGGTAGAACCCCGCGATCTTGTACGCGCTGTCGTACCGCGACGCGGGAATCGTGAAGCTCGCCGTGAGTACGCCCTCGGAGTCGAAGCCCGGCGCGACCGCCGCAACATTCCGATAGCTCCGCACGAGCAGGCTCGCCCCGACGAGCAGGAGTGCAGCGAGCGCGACCTCGCTCACGACGAGCTGTCGTGCCCAGCGGCGAAAGCCGCCGCCAGCGACGGAGCGCCCGCCGGCGTTCAGTGCGTCGGCGGGCGACTGGCGAGTCGCCATCAACGCCGGGGCCAGGCCGAATGCGAGACCACTGGCCGTCGTCAAGGCAATCGTGAAGGCCGCGACACGCCAATCGAGCGGAATCTCGGTAACTGGCAACATCCCGCTGGGCTGGAGGCTGATCAGCGCCCGAGCGCCCGCCCATCCGATCAGCAGGCCGCCAAGGCCACCGAGGAGCGACAGGAGGAGACTCTGCGTCAGCGCCAGCCGCGCGACGCGCAACCGGGAGGCGCCGAGAACGAAGCGGAGCGACATCTCGCGCGTCCGCGAGACCGCGTGCACGAGCAGCAGGTTGCCGACGTTCGCGCAGGCGATGAGCAGCAACACGATCGAGGCACCGAGCAGGAGGAGCAGCGGCTTGCGCGTGTCGCCAACGATCCATTCGCGAATCGGCGTCACGCCGCCACCCATCTGGGCGTTCGTCGCCGGGTAATCCTGTTGCAGCTTCTTCACGACCGCCTGGAAGTCCGCGTTCGCGCGATCGGCGGTCACACCTTCCTTCAGGCGACCGATGACCCTGAGCCAGTGCGCGCGGCGGAACGAGACCGTGCCGACACTCGCGCGCGCAAAGAGGAGCGGTGTATAGATGTCGAGGTTCTGCACCGGATACGAGAATCCTTCGGGCATCACCCCGATGATTTCCCATGCGGTAGCGCCGCCGAGCTTGATCTTCCTGCCGAGGACGGCCGAATCGCCGCCGAATTCCGACTTCCACAGTCGGTGGCTGATCATCATCCGGCGCTGGCCCGTATCCCAGGTCTCGGCCGCGTCGAATCCGCGACCGAGGGCAGGCTTGATCTGCAGCACGTCGACGAAATTGCCGGACACGCTGATCGCGCTCAGCAAGCGCGGGTCACCCTGGCCAAGAAGCGTCGCCGCGCTGGGAAAATCGGTGAAAGCCGCCATCCCCGAAAACGACTTCGTCTGGGCGGCCCAGTCGATGTAGTTCGCGGGCGCAACGACGTTCTGGTACCAGCCTCGGGGCTTGTTCTCCTCCCACAGGGAGATGAGCTGATGCGAGGCGCCGAACGGCAGATCGCGGAGCATCACTGCGTTGACCGCGGAAAAGACGGCCGTCGTCGCGCCGATGCCGAGTGCGAGAGTCACCAGCCCTGCCATCGCCAGCGGCTTGTCATGCCACAGGGCCCGGGCCGCGTACTTCGTGTCTGCCACCAGATCCTCGATGCCTCGGGATTCCCGGCCCTCGCGTTGCTGCTCCCGCGTCGGCTCGATACCCCCGAGCGCGATCACGGCGCGGCGCCGGGCTTCCTCCGGCGCCATGCCGCGCGAGATGTTGAGCTCCGTCTCGCGCTCGATGTGGAAGCGGAGCTCCTCGCTGAATTCGCGTTCAACGAGATCCTTCTGGAACAGGCCGCGGGCGGCAAGGCGAAGGCGCTTGAGCATGGCGTTTCTCAGGTGATGGCGAGGATGTCTTCGACCGCGCCGACGTAGCGCCGCCAGGATTCCGTCTCGAGCGACAGGGCGCGCCTGCCCTTGGCAGTCAGGCGGTAGTACTTCGCGCGCCGATTGTTGTCCGACGTGCGCCACTCGCTGTCGATCCACTCACGCTGCTCGAGCCGCTGGAGCGCCGGGTAGAGCGAGCCCTGGTTCACGTCGAGCACGCTGCGGGAGTGCGTCTGGATGCGCTGGCTGATCCCCCACCCGTGCATGGGCTCGAGGGTGAGCGTCTTGAGGATGAGGAGGTCGAGGGTGCCCCGGAGGACGTCGCTCGCGTCGGATTTCATCTTCTGTCGGGTTCCTAGAGGTGTTCCTGTAGGATTCCGACACCGGCAGGCCGAAAAGGGTTCGTTCGCCTATTCGGCCTGCATCGCAATCGAAGGCGGGACGCCCGACGCGCGGAGTGCCGGCATCACGCACGCGAACGCTCCGGCGACGAGCGTCAGCAGGGCCGCGCCGACCCACGCGACGGGGTCGAGCGGGCTGACGCCATAGAGCATCGACACCATCAGTCGCGTCGCGAGCAGGCCGCCGGCCAGACCGAGGACAATGCCGAGCGCGACGAGCCGCATGCCCATGGCGCCGATCAGCCCGATGATCCGCCCGCGCGTGCTACCCAGCGCGCCACGGATTCCGATCTCGCGTGTGCGCTGCGCGACCGCGTAGCTCAGCACCCCATACAGACCGGCCATCGCGAGCAAGGCCGCAACCGCCGCAAAGCTGCCGAGCAGGCTGAAATAGAAGCGCGGCTGGCCGAGCGTCCGACCGATGACGTCCGGCATGGCCTGCACCGACGACAGCGCGGCCGTCGGGTCGACGCCGCGAAGCGCATCGCGAAGCCCCTTGGCGACGGCACGCGGGTCGTCACCCGCCGCGCGGACCATCAGCGAGAATCCCGTCGTCCCGGGCGACGCCTGCCGGAACGTGTAGTACATCTCCGGCCTCGGCTCGGCCACCGGCCCCGCGTTGCGGACGTTCGACACGACGCCGACGATCGTTCCAAACGTCGTGTCGGACGTATGGAACCGCTGTCCGATGGGATTCCGGCCCTTGAAGTCGCGTGCGACGAGGGCCTCGTTCACGACGGTGACGAGGTTGTTCCCCGCCCGCTCGTCATCCGCGGCCGACAGCAGCCGCCCGGCGAGCAATCGCTGGCGGGTGACGGCGAAGAAGCCGGGGTTGGCGCTGCGGAACTCCGTCATGTGCTGCTTGGAAGACGGAAGCTTCGGCTCCCCCTCGTACCGGATGCCGCCGTTCCAGCCCCAATTGACGTACGGAGCCACGTTGATCGCGCCGGCAGCCTCGACGCCGGGGATTCGCGCTGCAGCTTCAGTAAGCGGATCGATGAATCGCGCCGCCGCGGTGTTGTCGGGATAGCGCGTGCCGGCCACCGTCACGTTCGCGACGAGGACGTGGGACGTCTCGAAGCCCGGATCGTTGGCGAGAAGCCCGGCGAACCCCTTGAGCACGAGGCCTGCCCCGATGAGCAGCGTGAGTGACAGCGCGATCTCTCCAACGACGAGCCCCATGAGCGCGCGATGCTGCGCCGCGCCGGTTCCGGATCCACGACCGCTGCGCAGGGCGTCCTGCGGATCGGCGCCGCGTGAGCGCCAGGCAGGCACGGCCGCGCACAGGACCGCGACGATCGCCGACAGCGTCAGGGCGAAGAGCAGCACGCGCCCATCGACCTTCAAGCCGACGAGTTGCGGCATGCGCGCGGCGGCGAGCGCGCCGATCGTTTTCGTTCCGATGAGTGCGACGGCGAGGCCCGCCGCCGCGCCGACACCCGTGAGCATGAGGCTTTCCAGCAGCAACGGCCGAGCGGTATCCCACCCGGACGCGCCGAGAGCGACGCGAACGGCCATTTCGCGGCGACGCTGCACGCCACGAGCGAGAAGAAGCGCGGCGACGTTCGTCGCGGCGATGAGCAGCACGATGCAGACGGCCCCGAAGAGCATCATGAGCGGCCGGCGAATGGGCTGGAGGTTCTCGGCCTGGAGCGGCGCGGCGCGGACGTTCTCACCCCGAAGATTCGGATTCTGATCCACGATGTCAGCGAAGATGCGACGGAGCTCCGTCTCCGCGGCGGGCGCCGTCTGCCCCGGGGCCAGTCGCCCGAGCACGAGAAGGAAGTTGCTTCCGCGATCCGCCGCCGCGGCGGGAGTGAATCGCATCGCGAGCCAGGCATCAGGCCGCAGATAGTTGCCGCCGTGCGGCACGCGGAAATCGGGTGGCAGAACGCCGATGACCGTCGTCGGCACGCCATCGACCTGAATCTTGCGCCCGACGAGCGACGAATCGCCGCCGAACTGCTGCCGCCAGAGATTGTCGCTGAGCACGATGACCGGCGAAACGTCGAGCTGGTCGTCATCGGGCTGGATGAGACGGCCCAGCGCGGCACGCGCCCCGATGAGTCGGAAGAAGTTGCCGGTCGCGCGCATGCCGCTCACCTGCACCCCACCCTCGGTCTGGGCGATGAGCGGGTTCGCCTGCCCGAGCGCGGCCAGGCCGGTCAGGGTGCGAGTCCGGGCCGCGAAGTCGATGTAGTTCGCCGCGGAATGTGGCCACGTGCCCATCGGCCCCGAGTTCGGGGTGACGCGATGCACCGCGACCAGCCTTTCGGGTTCCACGAGCGGCAGCGGCTGGAGCAGTGCCCGGCTGATCGCGCTGGAGATCGATGCGGTCGCGCCAATGCCAAGCGCGAGGCAGATGATCGCGGCGACGCTGACGAGCGGCGTGCGGGCAAGTCCGCGGGCGGTGGTTTTGAGCTCAGTGAACATGGTGAGGTTGGCCGGAGGGCATTCAGTCGAATTTGACACCGAATCGATCGCCGCGGACGACCCGACTGAGCTCGGGCCCGGGCGTGACCGCCCGACCATCCCTGGCCCGACTCGGACTGTCACAGGAATGCACGCCGAGCCCGAAAGGCCTGCCTAGGTTGCCATTCCGAACGCCTACCACCACGGAGGCCCAGATGCACCGCTGCCTGCTACCGCTCCTGCTGTGCGTATCGACTGCCGCCGCCCAGCGCCCCTACCCCGCGAAGCCCATTCTCCTCCCCGACGCCGAAGAGATCGCGCTCGCGATGACCGCGGCGCCCGCGGAGATCTCGGGCAAGGCGGACATCTACTCATTCCGCGACGCCAGGCCGGTGAAGATCAGGGCCGGATCGAACGGCGCGGCCTGCATGGTCGCGCGGGACTATCACGACGGCAGCGCCTATCCCATCTGCTATGACGCCGAGGGCGTGCGGACGCGGATGCAGCGCGAGCTGATGGAGAACGGGCTGCGGCTGCAGGGCGTGGCCGAAGAGGAGATCGTGAAGCGCGTGGCCGCGGCATACGAATCGGGCGCCCTGAAGCGACCGGAGCGCATGACGGTGGCCTACATGATGTCGCCGAAGCAGGTGATCTTCTCGTCGGCAAAGGCCGAGGGCGTCCGAGTCGGCTCCTGGTGGCCGCACCTGATGATCAGCGCGCCCCATCTGACCGCCGACGGACTGGGCATTCCCGCCGGCGCGGACATCAAGGGGTTCAGCGTGGACGCGATCGACGGGCACCACAACGAGCTCGTGGTGCAGCTCCACTCATGGTCGGACGGCTCACCGCGTCGCTGAGAGTTCGACCGAGCCTCCTTCCGGTTCGTCCCGCCCCCGTCACCGGGCGAATCGGCGCCCGGCGGCGCAGAGTTGGGCATGAAGCGATGGGCTCATTGGGTTCTTCTCGCGGTCATCAGTGCCGCCGCCGCGGCGCAGCCGGCGCCACCCGCCACGCGCGTCGTTCGCGAAATCCCGGACAGCACCTTCTGGCCGGAGGCCGTGGACTACGATCCGCTCACGCGCTCGCACTTCGTGAGCAGCGTGCATCGCGGACTGATCCTGCGGATCGACTCGCTCGGCCGCGCGACGAATTTTCCGGTGCCGGCCCTCCGCGGCGGCGCCGCGATGGGACTTCGCGTCGATCCTGCACGGCGGGTGCTGTGGGCCGCATGGTCCGGACTTCCACAGCGCGACGGGTACGTGGCCGCCGATTCCACGGTCGCCGCCATCTTCGAGATCGGCATCGACGACGGTCGGGTCCGACGCCGGTGGAACCTGCCGGCCGCCCCGGGCGGCCACGTGATCGGCGATCTCGCGATCGGGCCACAGGGTGACGTCTTCTTCACCGACTCGAAGCAGCCGGAGCTCTACCGGCTTCGGCCCGGCCGCGACTCGCTGGAGACGATCCGGGATACGCTCTTCAAGTCGCTTCAGGGCGCCGCTCCCACACCCGACGGAACCACGCTGTACCTGGCGGACTATTCCCGCGGGCTGCTGCGACTCGATCTTCGGTCAGGCGTGGTCAGCCGATTGATGACGAGCGACGGCAAGTCGGCTCGCGGGTGCGATGGCCTGATGCTGTATCGCGGCGGCTTGATCGCGATCCACAACGGCGTACTGCCCGGACATGTCATCCGCATCGGACTCGATGCGTCAGGGAGCGCGATCGCGTCGACGGAATTGATCGAGGTCGATCCCGCCATCGGGGATGAGCCCACGGTCGGAACGATCGTCGGCGACGAGCTGGTGTTCGTCGGGACGAGCCAGTGGGAGAAGCACGACAACAATGGCCGGCTGCTGCCAAACGCAAAGCTGCGCGGCATCGTCATCGTCGGGATGAAGCTCCGGTGAGAACAACCGGGTCCTTCGTGAAGTTCGCCATGAGGAGCGTAGCGACGAACGGGCTCAGGACGACGAGCCTGCTCATCGCCCTGGCGGGATGCATGGGGTCGACGGGACCGAAGCTCACGGGATCGGGGCGGAAGCTGCTCTTCATCGGCAACAGCCACACCTACATGAATGACGTGCCGGGAATGCTGCAGGCGATCGCCGCCGCGGCCGGACCGGAGTCGCTCGCCGTCGCCAGCGATGCTCCGCCAAACTTCGCGCTCATCGACCATGCGAACGGCCAGGCGCCGAAGGACATCGCCGCCGCGAGCTGGTCGATCGTGATCCTCCAGCAGGGCTGGACGCCGGCTGGCGCCTGCCGCGACACCCTGCGCCTCGCCACGAAGATGCTCGCCGCCGACGCGAGGAAGGTCAACGCGCAGGTGGCCCTGTACCAGGTGTGGACGCCCATCGATCGCCCTGCGCACATGCCGGGCACTATCCGCTCCTACGAGCTGGCGGCGGATGACGTGCAGGGGCTGCTCTTCCCGGCGGCGGCGGCCTTCCAGAATGCCCTGCGGCGCAACCCGTCGCTGCCGATGTATCTCGACGGGCTGCACGCGTCGCGCGAGGGCTCGTACCTCGTCGCGCTCGTGATGTACGCGACGATCTTCCAGCGTACCCCGATCGGACTTCCGACCACGTTCATCACGGCGGCAGGAGATCACGTCCAGATCGCCGCCGGCACGGCGGCAACGCTCCAGGAAGCCGCGGCCGACGTCACGGTGCGCGGCCTTGGCCGCTCGAATGGCGAGGACGGTCCCGTGATCGCCAATCCGGGTTCATGCTGACGCGCCGGCTGTTGCTGTCGGTCGTGCTCGCGGCCGGAACCGCGTGCAGCTCCATCACCGATGGCGACGACGCCAAGGCGCCGCGCCGCGTGCTCTTCATCGGAAACAGCCTCACCGAGACCAACAATCTTCCCGCGGCCGTAAAGGCGCTCGCCGATGCGGCTGGCGTTCCAGCGCTGACGATCGGCACTGACCTCGTGGGCGGCACCAACCTGCTCGACCACTGGATGGGGCTCGCGCCTGCCATGATCGACCGCGGCTGGGACATCGTCGTTCTGCAGCAGGGACCAACCTCGACGGCTTCAGGGCGCGCCGAGCTGCGCCTGATGGCGGCGCGCTTCGCCAAACGGATTCGCGCGGCCGGAGGCGAGCCGGCATTCCTCATGGTCTGGCCCGAGTCGAACAACGCGACGGGCTTTCCGGGCGTCAGCCGCTCTTACCGCCTCGCCGCCGAAGACGTGAACGGTTTCCTGTATCCGGCGGGCGAGGCGTGGCTCGAGACCTGGCGACGGAACGTCTCCATGCCGCTCTACGCCGACGGATTGCACCCGTCGGTTCATGGGACGTATCTCGCCGCCCTGACCATCTTCGGCGTGACCTACCGGCGGTCGGTCGTCGGCCTGCCCTCGGCGCTCAATGCCGACGGCATCCTCATCTGGATCAACCCAGTCGACGCGCGACTCATGCAGCAGGCCGTCGATGAGACGATTCGCCAACACGGCCGGCGGCCCCGATGAAGCGACTGCTCGGGCTCATCCTTCTTTCCGCCGGACTCGGGTGCTCGGATCCGGTCGCGCCCGTCACGAGGATCGAGTATCCGCTCGAATCGTATGGCGGTCAGGCGCTGCCGGCGGTGCTCTTCGTGGACTTCGAGGTCACCGTGCACGTCCTGAGCGACGTCATCTCACTTGGCTCCGACAGCACGTTCATGGAAGTCGCGCACCTGCGCGCTGCTTCACCGATCGACACGGTCTTCACCGCCGATACGGTGTCCGGGACGTATTCCGTCTCCGGCTCCAACCTCTACCTGCTGATGGCGAGCGCGCAGACCGCCTATCTCAAGATCGACGGGAACGTCCTCCGGCAGTCGTTCAGCGGCGGCGAGCTGGTATACCGGCGGCGCTGATCAGGCCTTCTGCTTCAGCAGGCGTGACTGGAACGTCGGGCGGTGCGTGCGCGACACGCGCAGCTTGGTGCCGTCGCGGAGGATCACGATCGCATCGCCCGCAAACCACGGCTGCACTTCGGCCACGCGATCCAGGTTGACCACGTGTCGCCGGTGGATTCGCACGAACTTCTCGGGATGCAGCTGCCGCTCGAGCTCGGCGATCGTGCCGCGCACGGGATGATTCACCTTGCCGATGTGGACACGGACGTAGTTGCCGTCGGTCTCGAACCAATCCACGTCGTCGATGCGCACGATGCGGAGTGAGCCGTCGACCTTCAGCGCGATCCGGTCGATGAACGAGCCGTTTTCCGCGGTCTCGGCCCGCTGCTTCTCGGCGAGCAGGAGCTGGACCACGTTCTGGAGATCTCTCGCGCGGGCGGCGCCGTCTCCATCCTCGATGAGCTTGCGCGCCCGCGCGAGCGCCTGCTGAAAGCGCTCGGTGTCGTAGGGTTTCAGCAGATAATCCACGGCGTTCAGCTCGAACGCCTTGATCGCATACTGGTCGAAGGCCGTGACAAAAACGACCGGCGGCATTTTCTCCACGCCAATGCGCTGGACTGCCTCGATGCCGCTCAGGTCGGGCATCTGCACGTCGAGGAACAGCAGGTCAGGCTGCTCGACGGATACTCTCGCGACCGTCTCGAGTCCGCCCGAACACTCGGCAATGACGGCGACGCCGGGCTCGGCGCGCAGCAACCTCGCCACGCGACGGCGCGCGACCGGCTCGTCGTCCGCAACAATTACCCTGATCATGCAGTCACCCGGGTCTCGAGGGACGCGCGAAGCTCGTCGCCAAGGCGTGCGAGCATACGCTCGGCGGCGGCCGCGTCCTGTTGAATGGATTGAGCGATGGTTTCCAGCCGGTCGAGCAGCTGGCGGGGTCCGGCTTTCGCCAGCGCCGCCTCGAGCTCTGCCTCGGCGATGTCGACGCGCATCCGGGATTCGGCGAGGTCGCGCTCCTGGAGCCAGGCCTGGATTCGGCCATAGTGCGCGGCCGCCAGGATGACTCCATAGGCGATGAGTCCCCACGAGATCTCGGCAACGAGCTCGCCCATGTCGGGCGAAGCGGCCGTCGAGTAGAGCAGCTCGACGATCCCGAAGTGCACCGCGCCGATTCCAATCGCGGCCAGGGCGTGCGCCCCGATGCGAAGCGGCAGCAGTCGGCGCCCGAGCGGAACAGCCCGGGCCATCACCAGCACCACCGGCGTCAGGGCCGCCCAGATCATCGACGTCATGAAGTCGCGCGAGGCGATCTCGATGAGGCTCCGATCGGCGAGTCGGTTCCGGAAGGCCAGGTAGGCGATGCTCTGCTGGGTGTAGAGAAGTCCCCAGATCGCCCAGGCCGTGAGGATCGCGGCGGCCGGCCAACGCCGGAACGCCTGGGCGATCCACCCACCCCCTGCGGGAGCCAGGTCGATGATGTCCGAAGCGGGCTGGGAGCGGTGCGCGGGAATGCTCACATGGGATATGACACCGCCAGCGGCATCCTCGAACAACGTGAGCCGGGCGCGGTCGGCATAGAGCGCCGAAAGCCGGTCACGGAGATTCATGGTCCCTATGCCCCGTCCGGACAGTTGTCCGCCCCTGAGGCCAACGCCGTTGTCGCGGACCTCGAGCAGGAGTTCGTCGTCCTTCACCGCCGCGGTAACGACGATCGCGCCCGGGGAATCGCGCCGCACGAGGCCGTGCCGGAGGGCGTTCTCGACGAGCGGTTGAAGAACCAGCGGCGGCATGAGGAGGTCGCGCGCCGGCGGGTCGACGCGCGTCTCGATCGTGAGCCAATCGGAGAAGCGGGTCCGCTGCACGTCGAGGTAGTCGTCGAGTGCCGTGAGCTCCTCGGCCACGGTCACTTCGGTGCCCTGGCGGTTGACGGCGAAGCTGAGCACCGACGCCAGCTGCCGAAGCATTCTCGCCGCAGCGGCCGGCGCTTCGTGGGCCAGCTCCGTGACTGCGCCGAGCGTGTTGAAGAGGAAATGCGGGTGGAGCTGCGCCTCGAGCGACGCAAGGCGGGCCCTGGCCAGCTCCGCCTGCAGCGACAGCGCGATCTGCTGGCGCGCGATGAAGCGGTCCTGCGCGTTGATGGCGCGCGCGAGCACCACGATCGCCACGTAGCTGACGACCGTCCGGTCGGCAAAGTAGAGCATGGTGCCGTACCAGGGCAGCACCACCGCACCGCCCATGGCGACTTGTACGACGCGTCTTACGAGCGTGTCGACCAGGCCGCAGATCAGCACGCCGAGCCCATGACGAAGCACCGTCACGCGCCAGTTGTCCGACGACGACGGAAGGAGCCAGACACCGACGGCGAGAGTCAGGGCCGCCCAGGTCAGGCCGAAGACCCCGTAAACGGTGAAGAGCGCTGGAAGGCGGTCCGGCCGATAATTGCTGGCGGCGAGCAATCCGGCCTGCAGCCAGTAGAAGGCCAGCCATCCGAGCGCGATCAGGAGCGGCCGTTTGCCGCGAGTCAGCGTCATCCCGCGATGAAACTCACCCTCGGTATGCAATGCGTCACTCATCTGTGATGAGTCGTGCGGCAGACGGGTCGAGCCGTTCGCAATCAGGGAGGGACGAGCGGCGCCGCGGTCAGGATTTCGCGAACAATCGGCTCATTCCGAGGGCGGTCCCGGCCACGCAGGCGAGGACGCTGGCGCCGACGTACAGGCTCGCCTTGCCCCACTCGCCACCGGAGATGAGTCCCATCGTTTCGTAGCTGAACGTCGAGAAGGTCGTGAACCCGCCGCAGAATCCGGTGATGATCGCGGCGCGCGCCATGACGTCCGTGTGCATGTCGAGCACGTGCCGCGCGACGACGCCGATGATGACGCAGCCCAGCACGTTCACGACGAGAGTCCCGATCGGAAACGCGAGGTGCGTTCGCGACTGGATCAGCGCGGCGAGCCCGTATCGACACAGGCTGCCGAGGCCACCGCCTACGAAAATGAGGAGCCAGGCCATCGGGATCAGGGGAGAGGAGCCACCCGAATCTCCGACGACGAGCCCGATTTGGAAACCCACGCGACCAGCGTCGTGCTCCCCGCTCGAGCGAGAACCGGCCAGCCGCCCGGTAGCTGCGCGTCACCCCACGGGCGCTCGATCCTCGGCCCACCGGACCGAGGCGTGAGCCTCGCCACGGCCACCTGCCGCTCGGTGCCGGTTACCTCGTCCCACGCCACGACGAGTGAGCCGGGGCCTTCAGTGACGATCTGCGCGTGGGCTGCCGGACCACGGACCGGCATGGCGACCCGTGGGTCGAAGGCCGCACCGTCTTTCGACGACGCGTAGAACACGCCAAGCGGGGTCTCGGACTTTCCGTCGGGCGGAGTTGCCCAGACGACGTGGATCCGGTCGTCGACGGCGATGGCCGGTCCATTCTCCGGGCAGCCGTCGATCTTCCAGTGATCGTCGCTCACCTGCGCGGGCGCCGAAAAAGTCCTGCCGCCGTCGAGCGACTGGGTGAACGCGATGTTGCGGTGGGTGCCCGGATAAACGTGTCGCCAGACACCGAACACGCTCGACCCCTTCGTCACGATCGAGGTCTTGCAGCAATAACAGACGCTGCCGGTGATCACCACCGGGGCACTATCGGTGAGCGACGTGAAGTAGAGCTTCGACGCCGCGGCGCGCTCCGTCGGATCGTCTTTCATCGTCATGCCGGCCATGCCACCGTGATGATGCTCGGCGGCCATCGGTGAGACATCCCGATGATCGAGCCACATCACGTACACTCTGCCCGCCGAATCAACCGCGATGGACTCCCAGCCGCGCGATCCCCTGCCCTCGCTGCCTGGAACGGTCGCACGATCGGGGAACGTCGCGCCTCCGTCGGTGGAGCGCGCATAGAGTATGCGCGAATCGCTTCCGCGCTTCGTCGTCCAGACCACGAATACTCCGAATCCGTCCTGCCCCGCTCCCGGAACGATTGCGATGCGCGGCGGCGCCTCGCTGCTGATGCGAGCGTCGCCGGGGACGTCGTTCACGCGGGCGGGCTCTCCGAACGTTCGTCCGCGATCGCGACTCACCGCGGCGAAGATGTCGGTCGTGTCTTTCGTCGACGCCGACCACGCCACGGCAACGATGTCACCCGAGGCGGCGATCGACGCGTTGGCGTTGGTTCGCCCTTGTATGGCGAGGTGTGCCTGAGTCCCAGACGCCGGAGGGGCGTCGCCGCGCGCACACGCGGCGAGCCCGACCAGCACTGCGAAAAATGAACGCTTCATCGTTTGGGGGGAGCGTTGAAGTGGATCACAACCGGTATTTCGCGCTTCCAACCAGCGTGCGTTGCGGGAACGGGTGAAACAGGAAGTATTTCCGGTTGAGGACGTTGTCCACGCCGAGCGACGACGACCAGTGTTTCGACCAGGCATAGTTCGCTCGAGCATCCATCACGAACCACCCGTCGAAGCCCTGGTAGGTATTGAAGCGGACGTCGGCGTTGTCGAGCGTGGTGTAGAGCTTGGAGCTGTAGCGCCCGCCCAGTGACAGCGCGAGCGTTTCCCCCGCGTGGTACGTCGTCGCGAACCCGGCGCGCCATTTCGGGATGTTCGGGAGGAACTTGCCGATTGCCGCGCCGGCGGGCGCCGAAGCGCTCGCGCGGCCCGACATCGCCAGCGTGCGCGCGTCGAGATACGTCACGTTGCCCGACAGCTCCAGACCACGCACGATGAGGTCGTTGCCACCGAGCGCGAGCTCGACACCACGCGCCCGGACGCGATCGACGTTCGAGAGATAGGAGTAGAGCGTCGCCGAATTCGGCACGAGGGGTTGGAACTGCGAAATGATCGCGTCGTGCACATCGTCCTGGAACAGCGACACCTGCACCATGCCACGATCGAACGCGCGTGAGAGCCGCAGCTCGGCCGCCAGCACGTCGTCGGGCTTGAGATTGGGATCCGGTGAAGTGAAGGTCGTCCCGGTCGTGACCAGCTGGTACAGCTCCGCCGGCGTCGCGAACCGATAGGCCTTCGCCACGGAGGCGTTCACCTGCCACATCCCGGGCAGCCAGTTGAACGACAGTTTCGGCGAGACCTTCGACGAGCGCACGTCGCGCTGGCTCACGACGGTGCTGCCACTGGCGTTGAAGCCGTCGAACGCATGCCAGGACTCGTATCGGGCGCCGAAGGTGAGACGCGACGCCGTGCTGGTCTTCCACGCATCCTGTGCCCAGAGCGCGAACGTTTCGGTCTTGCCGTCGCCGACGCTCGCGACGATGCCAATGTCATCCCGCGTCCAGTCGTTGATGGAATAGGTCGGATTCGCGAGCCGATAGTGCTCGCCGTGCGCGCCGAAGGAAACCAGGTGCCTGCCTCCCAGCCCGCCGCGATGCCATGACGCCTTCACGTCGCCCGTGACCCAACCCGTGCCATCGAGCTCGGCCACGCGGCCTGCCTGGGTGAACGTCGTGTCCCCGCTCACCGCCCCCGGAAAGCGCTGGCGATCCTTGTCGATGTGATATGCGGCCCCCACGACCTCGAAGTCCCATGCGCGCCGCGTATCCGTTCTCAGCGACAGAGCATGCGAGAAGTGCCGTTGATACAGGTCGTAGTTCCCGGTCGCGAATCCAGCATGTCCGCCGAACGAAGGCGTGGTGCCGCGGTCCAGGTACGTATCCGTCCCGGACAGAGCGTCGTTGATCCACAGGCCGCCGGTGTACGTCGCCCGCAACGTCGGCGTGATATCGTAGGCGATCTTTGCCTTCCCGTTCGTCATCCGGGTCTGGAGCAACCCCGTCGCGCCGAGCACGTTGGCCTGCGCGCCGAGCTTGTTGGTGTCGGCGTAACCGCCGGTGGTCCCCGCCGGGAACGAAGTCGCGGTGACGTAGGCGAGCGGCTGGCTGTTGCTGTTCTGATGATTGCCGCTGACCCAGAAGGACAGCTTGCCGAAGCGATTGCCGACGACGGCGTTCGTCTGGCGCGTGCCGAAGGTCTTCTCGGTTCCGTAGAGCGAGAATCGCTGCAGCGCCTGCGTCTGCTCGACTGTTGCCTCCAGCCGGTTGGGCTGTCGCGTGGTGATCGCGAGGACGGCGCCCATGGAATTCCCGGCGTAGGCCGCCGAGTAGGGGCCGTACATCACGTCGACCCGGGCGATCTCTTCCGGCGAGATCATTCCCCATCGCGGACCGCCGACGGTGTTGTTGTTCGCGATCAGCGCCGTGATCGGCACGTCGTCGGCAAAGATCAGCGATCGCGCGCTGGAGCTCGTGCCCCACACCCGCGATGCCAGCGTCGCCTGCGTGTCGCCGTAATTCCTCTTCCGCACGAACAGGCTCGGCATGTACTTCACCGCGTCTTCCGTGTCGATGATGTTGACGGTCTGCTCGATCTTCTTCGCGCCGATGCCGATGGTCGCCGGCAGGGTCAGGCGCTGGAGGACCGTGACGTGCTCTTCGTTCGCCGTGGTCGCGGTCACCGTGACGGTGCCGAGGGTGACGGTCGAATCGGGCTTCGCGGGCGGAGCCCCCGACGATTGTGCAGCGAGAGCCGCCGGCATCGACAGGATGGCGGCGACCGCAAGAATGGTTTTGTTGTGCATGAGTAGCCTGAGTGGCCTGCCGCGGAATTGCGGCAGGTGAGCGTGATCAGCTCAGGCTACGGGTGGTCCGTTGGCGTAAGGGCGCGCATGCGGCCGCGCGACGATGATGACCGCCGGCGCTTGATGCGCCTCCGCTTCGCTCTCCATCGCTCCTCCGACGAAGACGAGCGATGGCGTGGAGAGCACAGCCGGCGTGGTCCCGCTGCAGTGCGAGAGGCAGGTGCACTGCTGCCCCTTCGGCGTCGGCGCGCCGTGCTGGTGGTGCGCATGGGCCGCGGCCGGGGCTCCCGCCGCGGCGCCGTGCACCGAACAGGCGTGCACGACCGGAAGCTCCAGGAATGCCGCAGCAAACCAGAAGCCCCAGATGGCGGTCAGGACGCGAAGAAGAACCGGTTGGCGCACGGTCAGTAATATGCGGCGCGACGGTGGAGTTCCCAATCGTGGCGCGCCCAATTTCCTGTCAGGAAATTGCGCTAATCATCGTGGCTCAGCTCATACTGCCGCTGGGCATGGGCCTTCTCGGCGCCCGTCGCCTTTTCGGCCTTCTTCGCCTTGTCCATGACGCGCTGGTGCGTGCCTTCCGTATGGACAGCCGGCATCGACATCAGGCGCTCGAGGTCCTCGCCCGAACATTTCGGGCACTTCGGCGTCTTCTTCAAAACCAGCGCTTCAAACTGGTTGTCGCATGAGCGGCACTTGAAGTCGTAGATCGGCATCGGGGCTCGCGGTCGGATCCGTGTCTTCAAGCTACTCCAAGTCCTTGCCCAATGTGACCTTGCGGGCGATCATCCAGATTGTATACGAAGTCGCCGCGCAAGCGGCTCCGTGACCCTCATCCCATCGTCATGATCCGCCGTACCTCGCTTCGCCTTTTCGCCGCCGTCCTCGTCGTCGCCGCCGTCGGATGCAACGATACCACCCAGGAGGACGTGGCTTACGTCAGTACGCCCACGCTGATCAACGGCACCCACGCCTTCGTCGAGCTCACTGGCGGCGACTTTCATACGTGCGGACTTCACGCCGACGGCGCGGCTCTGTGCTGGGGCATCAATACGCAGGGCCAGTCCGGCAACGGCGTCTCGGGCAATGCCGGCGTCAACGTGCCGACGGTCGTCATTGGCGGATTCGTGTTCACGAGCATCAGCGCGGGCGGAGCGCATACGTGCGGCATCCTCAGCTCGGGCCTGACTTCGTGCTGGGGCAACAACGTGGGTGGGCAGCTCGGCAACGGCGGCACCATCGACCGCTTCGAGCCCTCGCCCGTCACGGGCGACCACGTCTTCATCCAGATCTCGAGCAGCACCGTCGCGCACACCTGCGGACTCAAGGCGAATGGTGAAGTGTGGTGCTGGGGCCAGGGACAGTACGGACGCCTCGGTGATGGAACCGGCTTGAACAGGCTCGTCCCGACGCTGGTCGGCGGCAACGTGAAGTTCACGAGCATTTCGTCTGGCGGCGCGCACACGTGCGCAATTTCCGCCGACAGCTCGGCCTATTGCTGGGGACTCAACTCGCGCGGCCAGATCGGCGACGGCACGACCGGCGACCGCTCCATTCCGGCCAAGGTTTCGTCGCCGCTCAAGTTCATCGCGATCTCGGCGGGGTTGGCCCACACCTGCGCGCTCGCCGACAACGGCGATCCCTACTGCTGGGGCGACAACGTGGTCGGCGCGCTCGGCGATGGAACGTTCGACTCGCGCTCGACCCCGGTCGCCGTCGAGAATGGCCCTAACTTCGTGAGCCTCGTCTCGGGAGAGCGCCACACCTGCGGCCTCGACGTCAGCGGCTCGGTGCTCTGCTGGGGCTACAACGACCGCGGGACTCTCGGAGACGGCACGACGATCACGCGAAACACGCCGGTAGTCCTCAACAAGTCGATCAAGTTCAAGAAGCTTGCGGCCGGCGCGTATCACACGTGCGGCATCAGCGTCGCTGGCCAGACGTACTGCTGGGGCGACAACTACGGCTTCCAGCTCGGCGTGCCCGACCAGCCGTAGCTCAGGAAACCCGGGCGCACTCCAGGAACGCGTTCTCCACTCGCGCCATCTCGCGCTCGGCGAGACGGCGCGAGGCCGCGGCAAGCAGCCCGCGTCCGATGATCGCCGCTGCCGTATCCGGGCCTCGCCACGCGGGCAGACCGACGCGCCGCGCGCAGCGGCGGAAGTACTGCTCCGTGAAGAGCAGCATGACGATCGCGGACGCGCGCACGAGGCTCAGGCGCGGCAGTCGCATCCCGTCGATGACGTGCTTATAGTCGGGGGCGCGCGTCAGCGCCGCGCGCAGCAGGCGGCGACGCACGGCCGTCACCCGCTCCATCGCCCCCTCGTCCCCCTGGACTTCGCGCCCGAGGTCGCGCTTGAGCGACGAGTCGTAGGAAATCCCGCGGCGGAGGTCCTTCTCGACGTCACGCGTGACATTCGCGAGCTGCGTCATCTCGCCGACGCGCATGATCCGCTCGCGGTAGTCGGAGGGAACGGGCGTCGAGTCCCCGCTGTGGAGCCGCACCAGCCGGATCATGAAGAGCGCCGGATTGCCGAGCACGTGCCGGCAATACGTCGCGAGCTGCTCCTCGCCGTCGAGCACTCCGCCCTGCGCCGCGAAGGTCGCCGACGACCATCGCATGCCTTCGGCCATGTCGCGCACGAGGTCGGCGATGACGCCGCGCGTTGAAAGATCGAACGTGGCATAGACGCGATCGACCAGCTCCGACCGCTTCACCAGCAGCAGGTGCGCCTGGTCGCGCAGATCCCGCTCATTGGAGACTCGAATCTCCGGCGCGGGCGTGAGCGACCCATCGGGGCGGAATCGGGCGCCGAACGAAGCCAGCTGCGCCTCGCGTTCGTGCCGCTCCGGGACCAGATCCTCGTACGTGTCCAGCATCCGGCAGTACAGGTAGGCCACCGCCGCCGGGAGCGCGGCGCGAGCCGGCAACATCGCGATCGCCGCCGAAAAGGTGCGGGCCGCGTGCGGAAGAATCTCCCAGACGAAGCGCTCGGGATCGTCGACGCGGGCAAGCGCCTCGAGATCCGGACGCTCGCGGTTCGCGAAGAGGTTCCTCGCGATGAGGACGGGACGGTGGAAAATCATGCCTGACTATCGATAACCGGCGGCCTGCATTTCGAAAAGCTCGGCATAGAGGCCTTTTCGCGCCACGAGCTCAGCGTGGGTCCCGTTCTCGACGACCGTCCCGTGCTGAAGGACGACGATCCGGTCCGCCATGCGGACGGTCGAGAACCGGTGCGAGATTACGACCGCCATGCGGCCCGCCATGAGCTCGTTGAACCGGAGAAAGACGTCGTACTCGGCCCGGGCGTCGAGCGCCGCCGTCGGCTCGTCGAGAATCAGCACCTGCGCCTCGCGCATGTAGGCGCGAGCGAGCGCGACCTTCTGCCATTCGCCGCCGGAGAGGTTCACGCCGCCCTCGAAGCGCTTGCCGAGCATCTGGCGATAGCCCGCGGGGAGCTTCGGCAGCAGCGACGAAGCCAGCGACTTGTCCGCCGCGGTCACGATGCGGCCCGGCGTCGGCTGGGCTTCACTTGCCTTTCCCGGATCATCGGAGTTCCAGCGGCTGTCGAAGTCCTCCCGAACATCTTCGATCTCGCCGACCCCGATGTTCTCGTCCATCCGGAGGTCATACCGGACAAAGTCCTGGAAGATCACGCCGATCGCCTTCCGGACGTCGAGAAGATCGTAGTCGCGCAAGTCGACGCCGTCGAGCAGGATGCGCCCCTCGGTGGGATCGTAGAGCCGCGCGAGAAGCTTGGTGACGGTCGTCTTGCCAGCTCCGTTCTCCCCCACGAGCGCGATCCGCTCGCCCCGCCGCAGCGTGAGGCTGACGTCTCTCAGCGCCCAGCGGTCCGACCCGGGGTACTTGAAGCTGACGTTCTCGAAGACAAAGCCCTCCTTGATGGGGCGCGGAACCGCGATCGCGCCGGGCTTCGACTTGATCGATGGCTCCGTCCCGATGAACTCGAAGTAGTCGTTGAGATAGAGCGTCTGCTCGTAGATCTGGCTGATGCTGCTCAGGAGGCCCGCCATCGACCCACGACAGCGCTGGAACGCCGCCGTGAGAAACGTGAGCGTGCCGATCGAGATCGCGCCCGCAATCGCCCGGAGGATCACGATCACGACGGCGATGTAATACGCCACCGACGAGATGATCGACAGTCCGAGCGTGACCGTGGCGCGCTGGATCGCGAGGCGCCGCGAGAGCTGGATGAAGAGGTCGGAAAGCACCTTGAACCGCTCGATCAGCCACGGCGCGAGCCCGAAAAGCTGCACTTCCTTGGCCGTCTCGTTGCTCGCCGCAACGTACCGGATGTAGTCCAGCTCGCGCCGCTGTTGCGTCCACTGGTTCGTGATCGCGTAGTTGAGCGACGCAAAGTGGGTCTCGCCGAGGAACCCGGGAATCACGGCGATCAGCAGGAGAAGAATGAGCCAGGGCGACTGCGCCACGAGGGCCGCCGACAGCGAGAACAGGGTGATCGCCCCCTCGAGAAGCCCGAGCGTCTGCAGGTACATCGAGACGCGGTTCACCGTGCCTTGCCGCGCCCGCTCCATCTTGTCGTAGAAGGCCGAGTCCTCGAACTGCTGGAGGTCGAGGCGGGCCGCATGCTCCATGAGCTGCACGCTCATCCGGTTCGAGAACAGCTGGCCGAGCAGGTTCTCGATGACGGCGGCCCGTCCAAGCGCCTCGCCGACCGCAACGATCGCGAACTCCAGCGCGACCAGCTCGAACACGTGCCGCGCCGTCGTCGTTCCCCGCGCCGCGCCGATGACGGCGTCGATGATCAGCTTGCCGATCCACAGCGTGGTCACCGGGACGAACGCCCGCACGATGCGAAGCGCAAAAATCGCCGTGGCGTACCCGCGGTGAGTCTGCCATACCATCCCCAGGAGGGGCGGCACGTATTTGAGGGCCGCGATGCGTTGCTTGAACGGCGGCGGCTCGGGAAGCTTTCCGCGAGGTCCCCGCCGCATCACCATGGGGTGCGTCATCGCTGGAGTGTCTGGGAACGGTCGGTCACCTTGGACAGTAACATACCGGTGTCATGAGACTTGTTTGTTCACTGCTGGCCTTGGCGTTCCTGTCGGCGACTGCTCGCGCCCAGAGCACCGGCGCCTTGACTGGACGCGTCGTCGATACGACCGGCAAGCCGATCGAAGGCGCCGAGGTCACGATCCCGGACCTGCTTCGCCGGGCTCAGACCGACGCGAGGGGCGCCTTTCGCTTCGACTCGCTCGCGAAGGGCGGCTGGGTGACCAGGGTCCGCAAGATCGGCTTCACGCAGCAGGTCCTCACCATCGAACCCGACACGGGCGCGATCGTCTTTCGCCTGGTCCCGAGCGCGCCGGTGCTCGCCCCCGTGGTGACCGTCGCCTCGCAGGTAGGTCTCAGTGGGTTCGTGAACGATGCGTCGGGAAAGCCCGTCCCCGGCGCGCGGGTCCGCGTTCTCGGGGTCGGATTGGAGACGACGACCGACTCGGCCGGGGCTTTCTGGCTGCCGGCGCCGGCCGGCAGTCACATGGTTGCCGCGAGCAAGAAGTCGTTCGCCGAGAAACTGGCCGGCGTGACGATTCCAAAAGACTCTGGACGCAGCGTGACGATCTGGCTCAGGCCAGCCGCATCCATGCTGAAGGTCGAGGCGTTCAACGTCGAAGATCTGCGGGAACGCCTCGCCTGGGGCATGAAGAACTCGCAGACGCTCTTCACGCGTGAGCGTCTCGAGAAGGAGGAAATCGAGTGGATCTACGATGCCGTCCAGCTCGTGTGGAGGCGCATGGGCCACGTCACCGACATCGACCGCGAGTGCTGGGTGCTCATCAACGGCGGCCCGGCGATCGCGCCACTCGTCGGTCTGACCACCGATGACGTCGAGAGCGTCGAGATTTACTCGAAATATCCCAAGGAGAGCGCGACGGTGACTGCCGCGGCGCCGCGCGGCGCGAAAGGGCAAGGCGGGCAGTTCGTTCAGCCGAACAATTCCCACTACGTCGAGAAGCGGAACGCCGGGAAGACCTGCCTCGCCGTCTACGCCTGGTTGCGCTGACCTCGTTGCCGGTGGGAGGGTCGCGGACTAAGTTTTTCACTCGGGAGCGATGGCCGAGAGGCTGAAGGCGGCGGTTTGCTAAACCGTTATACGGGGCTTAAACCCTGTATCGAGGGTTCGAATCCCTCTCGCTCCGCTTGTCCTGCGCGCAAGCGAAGGATCTGAAGGTACCAGAACCTGACACATCGACTCCGTTTTGCGCCATCGCCCACCGGCTATCTCCACGTCGGTGGCGCCCGTACGGCGCTCTTCAACTGGCTCTTCGTCAAGCGCTACGGCGGACAGTTCCTCCTGCGCATCGAGGATACCGACAAGGCGCGGAGCACCGACGACAGCACGCGCGCCATCTTCGACGGCCTCGGATGGCTCGGCCTCCAGTGGGACGAGGAAGTCGTCTATCAGGGCGCGAACCTGAAGCGCCATCAGGCCGACGTCGGAAAGCTTCTCGCGACGGGCAAGGCCTATCGCTGTTTCTGCACGCAGGCCGAGCTCGACGAGCAACGCGCCGCCGCCACCGCGCGGGGAGATGCGTTCCGATATGACCGTCGATGCTCGGCGCTAGACTCGTCCGAGGTCGAGCGCCGCGTCGTGGCGGGTGAGCCGTTCTCGGTTCGGTTTCGCGTGCCCGACGGCGAGACGGCGTGGGAAGACCTCGTGCACGGACGCATCGCCTTCCCCAACCGCGACATCGGCGAGGGAGACTTCATCATCCTCCGCTCCGACGGCACCCCGATCTACAACCTCGCGGTCGTGTCGGACGACATCGCCATGCGCATCACGCTGGTCATGCGCGGGGACGATCACATCTCGAACACCCCCAAGCAGATCCTCATCTACGAGGCGCTCGGCGCGGCAACGCCGCAGTTCGCGCACCTCCCGATGATCCACGGCGCCGACGGCAAGAAGCTCAGCAAGCGGCATGGCGCCACGGCGGTCGGCGATTATCAGCACCTCGGCATCCTGCCGCAGGCCATGCTGAACTTCCTCGCGCTGCTCGGCTGGTCGCCCGGCAACGACATCGAGGTCATGACCGTGCCGCAGATGATCGAGCTCTTCTCGACCGACGGCCTGCTCAGGAAGGCGGCCGTTTTCGACACGAAGAAGCTCGAGTGGATGAACGGGCAGCACCTCAGCATGATGTCCGCCGAGGAGCTCGCGAAAATCGTGACTCCGCAGGTCGTCGCCGCGGGGATCGCGAGCGCGGAGTCTCTCGCCGCGATGCGGGACCGTTACCTGGCGACCCTCGACCTGCTGAAGGTGAGAGCGCGAACCACGGACGAGATCGTGCGTCAGGCGAAGCCGTACCTCACCGTCCGGCTCGAGTACGACCCCGACGCGGTCGCCAAGGGGTGGAAGGATCGGGCGGGTTCGGCCGAGATACTCGCCGCGGTTCGCGACGCCCTCTCCGGCGTCACCGCGTGGGACCAGTCCGCTCTTGAGGATTCTCTCAAGCAGCTGGCCGACGCGCGGGGCCTGTCCGCGGGCAAGCTCTATCAGCCGATGCGAGTCGCGCTCACGGGACTGACGGTAAGCCCCGGTATCTTCGAGATCATGGGAGCCATGGGGCGCGAGCTGTCGCTCCAGCGCCTGGCCGACGCTCGGGCCTGGCTTCTTGACGGCGGAGCGTGACGCACGCCATTTGACGGGGCATCCCCGGGCCGTACCTTAGGGCGGTAACTGTACGGCACCGGACAGTTGGGGAAAGAGATGCCCGAGTCACTCACCGCGCTCGAGCGGCGCGTTTATCACTACCTGATCGACTTTCTCGCTGAAAACACTTTTCAGCCGAGCATCAGGGAGATTGCGCGCAAGTTCCGGATCAAGTCGACCAAGACCGTCTCGGATCTGCTCCATTCGCTCGAGAAAAAGGGCTACATCGAGCGCGACGCCTCGCGCTCACGCGGCGTGCGGCTCGTCGGGTACGCAACCGGAGGCGCGACACAGCCGGTCCCGTACTACGGAAAGATCCACGCGGGCGAGCCGGCCCTCCTGCCCGAAAACCGGAAGGGGTTCATCACCGCCGACCGTCGATTCCTCCCGACCGAAGACGTCTTCGCACTCAAGGCGACCGGCGACAGCATGGTTGGGCGCGCGATTCTCGACGGCGACTTCGTGATCTGCTCGCCGTCCCTCAAGGCGAAGGACGGGGATATCGTCGCGGCGCGGATCGGCGACCTCGCGACGGTCAAGACGCTCACGCATCGGGGCTCGACGATCGTGCTGGAGCCGGCAAACCCGGCGGAGCGGGCGATCGAGATCAAGCCTTCGGACGACTTCGCGGTGCTCGGCGTGGTCTGCGGGGTGTTCCGCCCCTTCGAGGAAAAAGAGGAGCCGCCGCGAGAGAGTGGAGAGTGAAGAGTGGAGAGTGGAGAGTGCACTCTCCACTCTCCACTCTTCACTCACAACAAGGCGGCGCTTTCTTCTCTTTTTCCTTCGCCTTTTCCATCCGCTCGCGGCGCTCGCGATCGACGCGCTCGCGAACGCGCTTCACGGCGGACTTGAACTCGTCCTCGCTCATCACGCGGCCATAGTATGCGAGGTCGGAGCTCACGAAGTTTCTCGCCCTCACGTCGACCGGCGACGCATTCCCCGATACGGGAATCGGCAGCGCGGCGAGGACGATGTTGGGAATCGTGATGCCGCCGACGTGGATGCCGTTCTGGTCCCATCCCCACTTGTCGCCGCCGCTGCCACCCCAGCTCCAGTCGCCCGGCTGCCGCTGCGGGTTGGCCATCGCCGCCCGCGCCGAATCGAGATACTGCTGGTAATACGAGGAGAGGATCCGCTCGGCCTTCTGCACATCCGTCTCCGGCGCGCGCGGGAGGCTGCTGGGATTCGTCGCGAGACGTCCATCCGGAATCCCGGGGCGAAGTCCGAAACCGATGCCCGGATCGCGTGTCGGCGTCGCCTCGCCGCCGGCTCCGATCGCCGACGTCGACGGTGACACCGGCAGGGCCGGCGCCGGAATCGCGGCCGGCGTATTCACCACCGCGGGAAGCGCCGCGGGAGCCGTCCGGGTCGGGGTCGGAGCGCGCCGCGTGACGGTCGTCTGCGGAGCGCGGGGCTGGAGCTTGATGTAGCGAACCGGCACAGCCTTGATCGGCTCGGCCTTCGTGAAGATCTCCGACAGCGGGTAGTGGAAGGTGATCGTCGCGAGCGCGGCGACCACGACGACGTGGATCGCAACCGAGATCGCGATCGACGACTTCGACTTCCCTTCCCGCTGCCAGAGGCTAGCTCTCACGCGACTCCCGCCGTCAGTTGACTCAACACCTTGCCCGCCCGCTTGGCCGCTTCGGCGATCCGCTCCGGTGACGTGATGAACGAGATCCTGAAGAAACCCTCACCGCCCTGCCCGAACGCCGAGCCTGGCATCACGACGACACCCTGCTCCTCCAGCACCCTGTCGGCAAATGTCGCGCTCGGCAGGTCGTCCGGTAAGGCGATCCAGAGGTACATCGTGGCCCGCGGGACCTCACATTTGAACCCGGCGGCCCGGAAAGAGTTCACCGCCGCGTCCCGGCGTTCCTTGAAGATTTTCAGGTTGTTCGGGACGAAGTCGGCGTGACTCTCGAGGGCCGCCACCCCGGCAGCCTGCACCGCCATGAACTGACCCGTGTCGGTGAACGACTTGACCTTCGACAGCACGCCGGCGAACTGCGGCCTGGCCACGGCCCATCCGCAGCGCCACCCGGTCATGTTGTAGGTCTTCGAGAGCGAATGGAACTCGATGGCGGTATCCCACGCGCCGTCGATCTCGAAGATGCTCGGCGGGACATAGCCATCGTACGCGAGCTCGGAATACGCGTTGTCGTACACGAGCAGGATGTCGAGCTCCTTGCAGCGCCTTACGACCTTCTCGAGATATTCGCGCGGCGCGATCGCGGCCGTCGGATTGTTCGGGTAATTGAGATACAGCAGCCGCGCGCGCTTCAGGACGTCCTTCGGCACGCGGTCGAGATCGATGAGGAAATTCTCCTCGGGGCGGAGCGCATAGCGATACGGCTCGCCGCTCGCGAGGATCGTCCCGCCTTGATAGGCGTTGTAGCCGGGCTCCGGGATGATCGACGTCGCGCCGGGCTCCAGGTAGGCCAGAGCGAGGTGAGACAGGCCTTCCTTCGATCCGATGAGCGGCACGATCTCCTTCATCGGGTCGGCCTTGAAGCCGAAGCGCTTCTGCATCCAGGCGGACGTCGCCTCACGGAACTGGACGAGGCCGAGCCCGAAGCCGTACCGATTCATGGGGGGCTGGTGGACGGCCGACCCAATCGTGTCGAGGACTCGTGGGGGCGGCGCGAGATCAGCGTCGCCGGCGCCGAGGTCGATCACGTCGACGCCGCGCGCGAGCAGCTCCCGCTTCTTCTGCGGAATGGTCGCCAGCGGGTATTCCGGCAGCGACTCGAAACGGGCGGCGAGTTTAGGCATCCACCCCTCGCTTCGCTCGGGGCGAGCTTTCCTCGGGTCCCGCAACTTTGTTTCGCACCTTGCTGACACCAACCACTTCGACCTCGACTTCGTCACCCGGATTCAGTGGACCCACGCCTGCGGGGGTTCCCGTGAGCACGAGGTCGCCGGGCTCCAGCGTCATCACGTGCGAGATGTACGACAGGATGTGCGGGATGCTGAACACCATCTGGGCGCCGGTCCCGCGCTGCTTCTCCTGGCCGTTCACCCGCGTGACGACCGTGAGCTCGCCGTACGGAATCGGGGTGCTGACCGCCTCGCCGATCGGGCAGAACGTGTCGAAGCCCTTGGCGCGGGTCCACTGGGAGTCGGACTTCTGCAGGTCGCGCGCGGTGACGTCATTTGCCGCAAAGATCTTGGCGACGGCTCCAGCAGCCTCGATGTCCTTGGCCTGCGTCAGCCTTCGGCCGACGACGATGCCGATCTCGCCTTCGTACTCGACGCGGCTCGACTGTTTCGGAAGCCGGATGGTGTCGCCCGACTGGATGATCGAGGACGTCGGCTTGAGGAAAATGAGGGGCTCCTTCGGAACGTCGTTCCCGAGCTCCTTGGCGTGGTCGACGTAGTTCCGGCCGACGCAGACGATTTTGGATGGTCGCATGTATGGAAAGTAGCGCTCCGCTCGGCGGTGGCTCTCGGCTCTCGGCGTCAGCCCTTGGCTATCCGCATCGCTCGCCACAGCCGAGCGGATTAGTTTCGACGGTAGCCCGGCCCGCGGACGACCCTCCCTGGCGTCGCGCCCGTCGGCTTGGCGTCGGCGACGACGGCGACACCATTGACGAACACCTGCTCGACGCCGACCGATAGCTGGTGCGGCTTGTCGAAAGTCGCGATGTCCTGCATGCGCTTCTCGTCGAAGACAACGACGTCGGCGAACATGCCCTCACGCAGCAGTCCCCGGTCGCGAAGCTTGAGCCGCGCCGCCGTCGCGCCGGTCATCTTGCGCACGGCGTCCTCGAGCGTGAGCACGCTGTCGGTGCGCACGTACTTGGCGATCACCCGGGCGAACGTGCCGTACGCCCGCGGATGGACCATGCTCGTCGCCGAGTCGGGATTGAATCCCCCGGCGTCCGATCCGATCACCACCCACGGTTTCTTCAGCTGCATGGCGACGTTCTCTTCGGTCATGCTGAAGTTGATCTTGTCCAGGCCGTTGTTTTCGGCCAGCACGAGATCGATCACGACGTCGTAGCTCGGCTTGTTCATGTCCTTCATGATCGCGTCGATGCGCCAGCCCTCGTATTTCTTCAGCTCCGGCTTCCGGAAGCCGATGACGGCGTGCGATGACTGCGACGGATCGCATGACCCGCTCTTCTTCATGTCGTCCACCACGCGCTGACGGATCGCCGGATCCCGCAGGTTGTCCATCAGCTTCCCGTTTTCCGCCACCCAGTCCGGGAAGCAGGAATCGAGTCCGTTGCCGGACGCGGCGTACGGATACATCGTCGCGGCGACGTCGAGCCCCGACGCGCGTGCCGAGTCGATCTTGCGCACCATGCCGGGCGCCTTGCTCCAGTTGTTGCGACCCGCCGCCTTCAAATGGTAGATGTCGACGGCGACTCCGCCCTCCCGGCCGATGCGGAATGCCTCATCCATCGCCTCGAAGAGCTGATCGTCCTCGCTCCGCATGTGTGTGATGTAGGAGCCCTGGTATGGGGACATCGCCTTGGCCATCTCGATCAGCTCGCGCGTCGTCGCATAGCTGCCCGGCGGATAGATCAGCGCGCTCGAGACGCCGAATGCGCCGTCGACCATCGCGTTCCGAACGACGCGACGCATCGCGTCGAGATCGGCGCGCGTCGGCTCGCCTGCCCGCTGGCCCATCGCATAGGCGCGCACGGTCGTCGCGCCGAGATACGATCCGACATTCACCGAATTCGGGTGTCTCCCGATCGCGTCGAGCCAGGCGCCAAAGCCGAGCGGCCCGACGAACTGCTTGTGGAGCTCGAGCACCCGTTTGAGCGTGTCGGGCACGTTGAGCAGCTTCGCCACGTCGTCGTTGATCGGCGCCGGCGTCGTCGCCTCGCCCAGGATCTCCGTCGTCACGCCCTGCGTGGTCTTTCCAATGACGCGACCGTCGCCCCACAGGACCGCGTCCCACGAGTGGCTCTGGATGTCGATGAAACCGGGCGCGACGACCTTGCCCCGGGCGTCGACGCGCCTCGCCGCCTGTTCACGTGCGAGCGAACCGGCCGGCCCGACGAACGTGAGCCGGTCGCCAGTGATGCCGACGTCGCCGTAGAACCAGGCGTTGCCGGTACCGTCGACCACTTTTCCGCCGGCGATGATGACGTCGAAACGTCGTCCTTCCGCTGGAGCCGGCGTTGGTGTCGTCTGGGCTTTCGCACATCCGATGAGCGCGATCGCGAGGAATAGCCTTTTCATGCGTAAAAGGATCGCACTTCCTGAACGACCTCCGCCAGCGGCGCAACCAGCCGCCGCGCCGGCGGGAGTGCCTCCAGCAGAACCTCCCCGTATGCCTTCGATACGATCCGCGAATCGGCGATCAGCACGACGCCGCGATCGGCGGAGCTCCGGATCAGCCGCCCGAAGCCCTGCTTCAGGCGAAGCGACGCATGCGGGACCATGTACTCCGCGAACGAGTCGCCACCATTCGCCTCGATCGCCTCGCACCGGGCCGCCGTGATCGGCTCTGTGGGCACCCGGAACGGCAGCTTCGCGATCAGCAGGCCTCGCAAAGCGTCTCCCGGGACGTCGACGCCCTCCCAGAACGACGACGTGCCGAGCAGGACGGCTCGGCCGGACTCGCGAAAGCGCGACAGCAGCGAGTCGCGCTGCTCCTCCCCATGCACGAGCAGGGGCCACTTCTTGTCCATGCCCGCCGCGCGCATGGCCGCCGCGGCCGCTCGCACTTCGCGATGACTCGTGAAGAGCACGAACACGCCGCCATTCGAAGCTTCCACGAGGTCGGTCGCGAGCTTCACCACCGCGCGTGAATGCGCCGGTGGATCGACGTTCGGGGCGGGAAGGTCGTCGGGAATCGCGAGCAGCGCCTGCCGATCGAAACGAAAGGGCGACGGAAAAATCTCGGTATACGGCTCCAGCGCTCCCTCGAGGCCAAGCCGCTTCTTGAGGAAGTCGAACCGCGGATCGGTCGCAAGCGTCGCGCTGGTGACGACCGTCGTCCTTGCCCGCTCGAACAGGTCGTCGCGCAACATTGGGGCGAGGTCGAGCGGAACCGACGCGGCGGTGATCCCCTGGTCCTTCCCTTTCATCTCGAGCCAGCGGACGGTGAGACGGTTCGGGGTTGGATCGAGCGTCTCGTTCAGCCCGTCGCCGGCTCCCGTGAGACGGCGCGACACGGCGCGCACTTCGCCGATCAGCTGCGCCAGCGCGTCATCCTGTCGGTCGGCCGATTCCATGCGCTCGCGGATGATCCGCAGCGCGTCCTGCATGATGTCGAGGTCCCTCGTGACGTCCTCGAGCGCGACGGTGAGTCCGGCCTTCCAGACGCCGTGCGTCGCGAATTCGTCGGTGAGTCGGAACGTCGTGTCGCCGGACGGCATCGCCGTCGCCAACAGCTCGAAGAGCTGCGCGCTTCGCACCCGGGCGCGCTCCACGGCCGGAAAGAGCCGGTTGTGCACCTGGTCGAGGCTCGCCGCGCTCAACATTTCCTCGCGCGTCTTCATCAGGTGCGTGGTCAGCGTCGGGATGAGACCCTTGCCCCGCCGCTCGAGGCGATTGAAGAGCCGCTGCATCGCGCGGTTCGAGACGCTGACGCCAAGATGCGCGGCGGCCGCGTCCTCGAGGTGATGCCCTTCATCGATGATCAGTCGCGCGTACGCGGGCAGCACGGCGGCGTCGCCCCAGTTGCCGGTGGAGCGACGCACCGCCAGGTCCGACATCAGCAGGTGATGGTTCACCACGATGACGTCGGAGTTCGCCGCCGTTCGGCGCGCCTTGAACACGAAGCACCGGTCCCAGAACTTGCACTTCATCCGCTGACAGAGATCCGGCTCGGCCACCACCTCGTCCCAGAGTTCCGGCTTCGGTGCGATCGGAAGGTCGGCCAACGACCCGTCCGCGGTGCGGTCGGCCCACGACGTGATGGCGTCCAGATCGGCCGCGGTCCCATCCTCGAAGAGCGAAAGCCCGGTCGCGCGCGCCTGCTCGAGGCGGTTGAGACAGAGGTAGTTGCGCCAGCCCTTCAGGAGGGCGAATCGGACCTTCTGGTCGCTGAGCGCCTTCTGCAGGAATGGGAGGTCCTTCCCGACCAGCTGTTCCTGGAGGTTGATCGTGTTCGTCGACACGATCGTGCGCTCGTTGTTCGCCGCCGACCACCGCAGCGCCGGGACGAGATACGCGAGCGACTTGCCGACGCCCGTCCCCGCCTCGAGCAGCGCGACGCCGCCGTCGTTGAAGGTGCGGCCGATGCGTGTCGCCATCGCGCGCTGGCTGACCCGGTCCTCATACCGTTCGTGCCGCGCGGCAACGGCGCCGTGCGCGCCGAGGTCCGCGTCGATGGCCTCGAGATCGAGCTCCACGTAGTTCCGGTCGAGCGGGACTTCGACGACGACGTACAGCTGCGTCGCCGTGTTGTCGATGATCCCGAAGCCGACGCCGTCGTCATGCAGCCGCGCGGCGACTCGCATGTCGGCATCCGACGGGTCGAGTCCACCCGACGGATGATTATGCAGGAGCATCTCGCCTCGATTGGCGACTCCCGGCAGCGCGAGCACCGAATCCACCGAGCCCCGCGCGACGACGCGTGCGGTCTGGACCACGCCCTTCGAGTCGAGGGTGCAGACGAAGCACACCTCGCGGCCACCCGCCATCCGGATCGCCGCTCGCATGGCGGACGCGGCAGTCGGCGCGATGCGGTTTTGGGGTGGTGCGGCGGGCATCCGGGCAATCTATAGAATGGACCGAAGAAACACCGGCCCAACTCGAGCGTCTCGCGCCCGACTAGCAGTGAGTACGCGGACTTCTACTCCTTCACCCCACGATCAGGGTGAAGTCTTTAACGGCTTTTTCTTGGCCGCCGGAAACAGGACGTTGTTGAGGATCAGTCGATACCCCGGCGAGTTCTTGTGCAGCGACAAGTCCGTCGGCGGCGACCCGATCACGTGCTGCGGGTCCTCGGGGTCGTGCCCGCCGTAGTAGGTCCACGTCCCCTTTCCGTAATCGCCGTGGATGTACTTCACCCAGGGCGCATTCTGCTCGAACGCGAGCACCGTGACGCCGGGCTTCAGCACGGACTTGTTGAACGAAGTCGTCACGCCGAAGAAATCGGGAATCACGGCGCGGTGATCCTGCACCAGCATCGACGCGACGGGGTCGAACTTCGACGAGAAGTTGAACAGCGTGAAGTTGCCGAGGTTCTGGCGCCGGCCCGGAACGTTCACCTGGTGTCCGTCGATGTCGCTCATCGAGCTCACATACGCCGACGGCTCGAGGTGCGCGTCCTTGAACGCGAACGAACGCTTCCAGTCCATCTTCGCGTCGGCGCCGGGATCGGCGGGCGTTCCGTCGGCAAAGCTCTGTGCGATGTCGACGTTGTGGCCGGCGATCGCGAGCTCGAGCGTCTCGGTGGCTCCGCACATCGCGAAGAGGAACCCGCCCTTCTCCACGAACGCGCGAATCCGTTCCGCGACGTCCTTCTTGAGCGCCGGCACGTTCGGGAACCCCAGCGTCTTCGCCGTCTGGTAGTTCGCGTTCGTCATCTCGATGTACCACGGGGTGTCGCGGTACGTGTAGTAGAACTTGTTGAACTGCCCGGTGAAATCCTCGTGGTGCAGGTGCAGCCAGTCGTACTTGGTCAGGTCGCCGCGCTCGATCTCGAGGTCATAGATCGGGGTGTAGTCGATGCCGGCGTACTTGAGCGCGAGCGTGACGGCGTCGTCCCAGGGCGCGGCGTCGGGCGGCGTGTAGACCGCGACCTTCGGCGCCTTTTCGAGCGGAATCGCGTCCATGTTCGCCCCGGCCATCTCGGCGCGAATCTTGTCGACTTGCGAGTTGGTCACCGGCTCGATGGTGATGCCATCGAGCGCCGCCTGTCTCCTCAGCTCGGGCAGGTCCGGCAGCAGGAACGCTCCCCCGCGATAGTTCAGCAGCCACTCGGCTTTCTGCTGCGCCTTGATCGCGTTGTAGGTGAGACCGTAGGCCTTGAGGTGATTGGCCTGATCGTCGTCCATCGGGACGAGCAGCTTCTGGGCGTGCAGCGCCGTCGCCACCAGTGTCATCCCGAGTGAAACGAGGGACCTGCACTTCATGGAATTATTTTCCTCGCGACGTCGAGCTCGCGCCTCGCTTGCGGAACGAGCGCGCTCGTCGGATAGGTCAGAATGAGATGCTCCAGCTTCTCGATCGCGCCCTTCACGTCCTTCTTCCGAAGGAGCGCCCGTGCCCAGGCGAGGTCGGCCTCGGGCGCCTCGGCCGATTCCTTGTAGGCCTCGAGAACCCTCGACCAGAGCGCGATCGCCGCGGCGTCGTCCCTTCCGGCGTACAACTGCGCCGCGATCGCGAGCAGCGTCGACGCGGCGTCCGGCGTCGAGTCCGCGGCCGTGACGAACCCCTTCGCGGCATTCACGGTGTCGCCACGCGCCAGCGCGAGGAACGCGGCGCCCACGAGGGGCGCGCGCTCCGTCTTGATTCGAGCGACGGTGCCGAGCGCCAGCGCGAGCTCGGGGGTCTGTTCGGTTCCAGCGCGCAGCAGCTGCCGCGCCGTCTTGAGATCGCCATTGTAGAGGGCGAGCCACCCGGCGGTATCGCTGGAGTCGGCCTCGGGTCCCACGGCCGCCAAAGCAAGCCGCGCGCGCTCGGTCTCGCCCTGGCGCACCCATCCCCAGGCGACGGTACGCGTCACGGCGTTGCGCGTGTGCGGCGCGAACCACTTGTCGAATGTCGCCGCCAGGCGCTGCGCGCTCTCTGCCTTGCCCATCATCGCGAGAGCCCGCGCGTGAAGCGGGACGTAGTTCGCCGCGATCTTCGCCGAGTCCGTTCCGGCCTGTGACAGCGGGATCAGCGTCAGCACCTGCATCGCATCCCCGGCATTCAGCGCGGCGGTAGCCGCGCGAATGGCCAGCGCCTGTGACGGCCGCGCCCGAAGCGAAACGAGCAGCGCCTCTCGCGCGAGCGGCCACTCCCCTTCCGCCTCGGCTCGCTCGGCGAAGTCGATCCACGCGTCTACGCTCGCGCTGTCCGGCGGCAGGTCGCGCAGCGAGCGCCAGCCGTTCATCGCCGATCCCCAGTTCATCTCGAGGCGGGCAAGTGACAGGCGCGGCGGCACCGAGACCGGCGGAGCCATGAAGATTTCGCGAACGGAATCGCGCACCGAGGGCGGAGCCGGCGCCAGCGAGTAGCCGACGCCCTGATCGAGGTCCGGCGAGAATACGAGAGCGGCGCGCCATGCGCGCGCCGACTCGACCCACGCGCCGGTTGACGCGCGGACCTGCGCGACCTCCATCTCGAGCCCACGTATGGAGCCGAGCGCGGCCTGACCCTGCGCGATGACGCTGTCCGCGGCCGCGGATCGGTTCCGCTGGATGAGGATGCGCGAGTACTCACGGTACGGCGCGGGATCCTTGCCGGCCGAGCGCGTCCAGTCGTCGAACGCGCGCCGAAGATCGACGTCCCGATTGAGCATCTGCAGGGACCGAAGCTGCACGCTCCGGTACACGTGGTTCGTCGGCTCACGCCGAATGAGCGTGTCGAGTGGCGGCAGGAGTGAATCGGTCCAGTTCAGCTCCGCGAGGACGCGCTCGAGGCCAAGCAGCGCGTTCTGGCTCTCGCTGCCCGAAAGCGCCATGCGGTAGAGCGGGGCCGCTTCCCTGGGCTTCCCCTCGACCTCGAGCTGCAGCGCCTTCGAAAACGCGACCGAATCGGGAAGACGGGTTGTTTGCGCCGAAGCAGCTCCTGCGACGAGCAGCAACAGACCGACGACTTTCATCCGCCTCGCCCATTCAGCTTCTTGAAGTAATCGAGGATGATACGGCGCTCGTCGGCCGTCAGGCCGCGCAGCTCGTCCCAGGTCGGCTCACGGAAGCGCGTCGCGTCCTTCGCCTTCGCCGGCGCCGCCTGCGGCGTGAACTGCTTCGGGTCGACGGCGGACTTCGCCTCGCGCTTCTCGCTCTCCTCGCGGTCCTCCTTTTCGAGGGAGCGGCCCGCGTCGAGCATCTTCTTGAACAGCTGCTGCTGCCGGGCGAGCGTCGACGCGTCGATGCGCGATCCGTCGAGCGCCTCGGCGAGCTGCCTCGCCTCCTGCGCCATCTTCGCGGCCTTGTCGCCGGCCGCGGCGTCGCCCAGCTCATCGAGCTTGTCCGCGATCTGGCGTTGCTGGCGAGCGAGCGCGTGTGACTGCGCCTGCGCCGCCTGGCTCATCGCGCTGCCCGGCTGGGGCATGAGGCTCTGCGCCTGGGAGTTGATGTTGCCCTGCTTGCCGGCCATCTCCTGCATCTGCTGGATCATCTCGGCGAACCCGGACGCCGACGCCGCCGTGTTCGCGCGCTCGCGATCCCGGGCCAGCGAGGCGGCCGCCTTGTTCAGCGCTTCCCCTGCTTCGTTCATGGCCTGCGCCGATTGCTGCGACGTGCGCGGGTCCGACGCCTGCTGCGTGGCTTGATCGACTTTCTGCTGCGCCTCGGCGACGGCACGCTGCGAGCGGCCGGAGAGCAGGCTGCTTTTCTGCGCCTCCTTCTGCAGGCGCTGCGCGGCCGCGTCGAGGCCCTGCTTGATGGCGCTCTGCTGCCCGCGGGCATCCTCGCCCTTCGCGGCGCCGGACTTCACCTGCTGCTGGAGCGACGATTCCTCGCGCGACATCTGCAGCATCTCCTGGATGCTCTGGTCGAGCGCCGACGTCAGCTCCTTCTTCCACTCCTGGACCTGTCCGTCGCGGGCATCCTTCATCGCGTCGGCGGCCTGCTGCATCTTGGCCGCGGCCTCGCCCGACTTGTCGGCGCCCGAGCGGAGCTTCTCCTCGGATCCCTGGGCGTTCTGCCGCGCCTGTTGCGTCTTCTCGGCGCCGGTCGTGGCCTTCGCGTTCTCGAGCCGGTCCTGAAGCTTCTCCATCTGCTTCTCGAGGCGGTCGGTCCGGTCGGCGAGGTCCTTCGCGGTCTGCTGCTTCTGGGCATCGGGCGTGGCGCCGCTCGAGTCGGCGAGGTTGCGCTGCTTCTTCGCCAGCTCCTTCGCCTCGTCGGACAGCGTCTGCATCGAGCCTTCCATGGCGGCCCGGCGCAGCATCTCGGCGCTCTTCTCGAGCTGCTCGCGCATCCGGCGCTGCTGTTCCTTGAGCGCGGCCAGCGACTGCTGCACGTCACCCTTCGAGAGATCCTGGGCGCCCTGCTCGAGCTTCTTCATCTGCTCGAGCATTTCCGGCGTCAGGGCCTCGCGCAGCATCGCCTGGGCTTCCTGCAGCTGCCGGGCAAGGCTCGAGTCGAGCGCGCCGGCTTCGCGGAGCTGCTGCTCGAGTGACTTGGCCATGTCGGAGAGCTGCTTCACCTGCTCGGCCATCGCCTTCTGGTCCTGCGCGAGGGCCTTTGCCTTTTGCGAGGCCTCGAAGCTCATCTTCTCGGCGTTCTTGCCGTCGCCGGTGGCGGACGAGGCCCGGTCCTGCGCGGCATCGGCGGCTCGGCGCTCGAGCGCCTTCTGGGCCTTCACCGCGGCATCGGCCGCCGCGACCGCGGAGTCGCCGGTCTCCCGGACCATCTCGCGCTGTTCCTCGGAGGTCGCGACGCGCACGACGAGCTCGCGGCTCTCCCCGCGCTGCGCCCAGGGGGAATTGTCCGTCGCCGTCACCTTGAGATGCAGCACGTCTCCGGCCTTGAGGCCGCGGCCGGCGACGTCGAGCACCAGCGACGTGCCCCAGATCGGTCCCGGGTTGTCGCCCACGTTGACGGTGGCACGTTCGCCCGCCTTTCCGTTGGTGACCGGCCAGCTGACGATGTCGATCGCGGCGAGGCCGTGGTCGTCCATGGCCGCCATGCGCAGCGTCACGCTGGCGCCGGGCGCCACGAGCGTGTCGTTCATCGGAGCGATGATCTCGACGCGCGGCAGCGAATCGGGGACGACGTCGACCTCGAGCGGTGGCGGCACGTCGCTCACGACGCCGGCGGCGCCGCTCGCCACCCAGCGCCAGGCGCCGGACGCTTTCGGTACGAAGCGGCCGCGAAATGCGTGGCCGGACGGCGTGAGAGAAGTTGCACTAGCGTTAGCGGTAGATAGCTCGCTAACGAGTTTTACTTCATTCAACTCCGTTGATGCACGTCCGCTAATCTCGATCGCGGTCCCGGCCGGGATTCGCGCCAGCTCGCCGATGGCCAGCCCCTCGGGCTCGCGGCCGAGATACGACGGATACACCGCCCGCATCGCGATGCCGCCGAGGAACGGGCGGTCCGCTACCTTGACGACCAGGGTGTCCGTCGAGGAACGGCCGTCGGTCGCGGTCAGGTAGACGTCGCCCGCCATCGGGCCGAGGTCGAGCGACGCGAGGCCGTCGCTGCCGACGACCAGGTGGTCGCTGTGCCAGCCTTCGCCCGTCGTCCGCCGATCGACGACGAGCGATCGCCGCCCCGGCGCCAGGATCCGGAGGCGCAGCGCTTCGCCGCGCACCACGGCCGGCGGCAGGTTCTCGAAGCTGATCGCCGGAAGCAGAGTCCCGCGCCAGGCGGCGACGGGGCTCATGACCGCGGCGAATCCGTCGTGGAACGTGCCGGCCGAGACGCTGAGCGCCCCGACGGCCACGAGCAGCACGGCGGCGATGCGCCCGAGCCTCCGATGCGCGCGGTGACGGGCCCGCGGCACGAGCGTGCCCGACGTCGACAGCTTCGCCGCCAGCGCGTTCGCGGCTCTCCGTCCGAGCGACCCGGTCTCGGCGACTTCCATGGTTCCCCGCACCGATCCCGCGCGCAGCGATTGCTCCTGCTCGACCGCGGCGCTGACCTGCGCGACGTTCGCCTCGTGCACGAGCACGCGCAGCAGGAAGATCCACGATCCGACGGTGGCGGCGACGATGGCCAGCCAGACCGCGAACGGCAGGCCCCGCGGCAACGACATCCAGCGCGCGCCGCCGAGCGTCACCGACGCGACGGCCAGCAGCGCCGTGACGGCGGTCAGCGTCAGGGCCACCGTCGCGGCGACGTGCGCGCGGAGCAGCGCCCGGCGCTCGCGCTCGACGATCTGCGCGATCGTCATGGCGTCGTCGCGCGGCTCGTCACCGCGTAGACGAAGAGGTTCACGCCCATGCGGAGCGCGGCTTCGTGCAGCGCCGGCGGATCATGATAGACCTCGACGTCCTCCCACCCGTTGCCCAGATCGCATTCGTAATCATAGAACACCGCGAGCCGGTCGCCGACGAAAATTCCGAACCCACGCGCCGGCTTGCCGTCGTGCTCGTGGATCTTCGGGAGGCCCTTGGGGAAATCGTACACGATGTGGTAGATCGGGTGCGTCAGTGGAACGTCGACCAGCGGCCGGTCCGGAAAGACCCGCGCGATCTCGCGCCGAAAGCTCGAGTCGATGCCGTAGTTGTCGCTGACGTGGAGGAATCCGCCCCGCAGCAGGTACTCGCGCAGCTTCGCGACCTCGACGTCGCTCAGCCTGATGTTGCCGTGACCGGTGACGTGCAGGAAGGGATAGTCCCACAGCTGATCATCGGTCAGCTTCACGCGCGCTTCGTTCTTCTCGACCTTGAGCAGCGTGCGCTCGCGAATGGCCGCGAGCAGGTTCGGCAGGCTGGACGGATTGGCGTACCAGTCCCCGCCGCCGTCGTACTGCAGCCGCGCGATGGTCATCACGGGAAGCAGATTGGCGGATTGCCGGATCGACGGATTGGCGAACGCGGTGATTGCCGCGGCGCCGATCGCGATGAAGCTCCAGCATCTGCCAATCCGCCGATCCGTCACTCCGTCAATCCTCCTGGGTCATGCGATACGCCATGTTCTTTGAGACACCCAGCTCCTTGGCGACGATTGCGGCCGTGTCCTTCGCGCTATGGCCTTCGCGGCGCAGCGCCCGAACCCGCTCGCGCACCGTTGCTTCATCGACCTGTTCCGCCACCGCCCCGCCCAATACGATCACGAATTCGCCGCGAGGGTCCTCGTTCTTATAGTACGCGGAGAGCTCGCCGACCGTTCCCCGCCGAACCTCCTCGAACTGCTTCGTCATTTCGCGCGCCACCGCCGCCGGCCGGGCGCCCATGCCGGCCGCCTCGAGGTCCCCGAGCGTTCCAGCGACGCGCGACGGCGCCTCGTACAGGACCGCGGTGTGGGACAGGGCGGCAAGCTCGGCCAGCGCCGACTTCCGGTCCGTCCCGGTGCGCTCGAGAAAGCCGAAGAACGTGAACTTCTCCGAGGGAATTCCCGAAGCAACCAGCGCCGTGAGCAGCGCCGAAGCGCCCGGCACCGGCACGACGCGGAGCCCGGCTGCCACGGCTGCCGCGACCAGTCGCGATCCCGGATCCGACAGCAACGGCGTCCCGGCGTCGGTCACGAGGGCCATCGATTCCCCGCCGAGCATCCGCGCGACGAGCCCGGGCGTCGCCTTCGCCTCATTGTGCTCGTGATACGCCGTCATCTTCGTCGATACCGCGTAGCGATCGAGCAGATGCTTCGAGTGCCGCGTGTCTTCGGCGAGAACGACGTCGACCGTCTTCAGGATTTCGACCGCCCGGAAAGAAAAATCCCCCATGTTTCCGATGGGGGTGCTGACGACGAAGAGAGTTCCGGGCATTTGTAATAGTGGAGAGTGGAGAGTGGAGAGTGGAGAGTGGAGAGTGGAGAGTGAAGAGCATTCGCCACTCTCCACTCATCCCTCATCACTCTCCACTCTCCACTCTCCACTCTCCACTCAGAGGACCTTCCAGGGGATTTGCTCGTAGAGGCCCGCTGACTGGAACATGTGCCGCCGCTCCCAGGTCAGCTCCTTGAGCAGCTGCTCGGGCGCGGTCGAATCGTGATCGACGGCCGTCCACATGACTTCGCGCACCCACGCCGCCACGCCGGCGGTCAGCGTGTGGCTGTCGGTGACGATCTCGCCATTCGCGCGCTGTCCGTTGAACGAGAATGACTCGAGCACCGGGTACGTCTCGGCCAGCGCCTGTCGCGCGTGCTCGGCGATCGCCGGCGCCGAGCTGCGCCCGCCACTCACCAGCCTTCCAACGAGACCGGTCGCCAGCTCGCGGTACGCCTGCACGAGCGCCGGCGGGGCCTGCACGCCGAGCTCCGGGATTTCCGCCCAGCGTCGCACCTTCAGGTCGCCGGGACGCGCGGCCACGAAGAGCTGCCCGACCTGATCGTTGCCTTCATACGGCGACGCGAGCGCGTTGCCGGTGAGATAACTGCGGGACACCATGCCGTTGACGAACACGACGTAGTTCACCGAGTCGCCGCAGACGATCTCGATCAATCCATCGAACGTCGTCGCGCCGAGATAGGGGAACAGCGTGACCGGGTCGGTGACGGCGAGTTTTTCCGGCCACATGACGGGCGCCGTCGTCTGCGCGAGGAACATGCAATCGAGCTGCTCGGGCTCGGCCGCGCAGAAGCAGATCTCGCCGTACTCGGGCTCGGGCGGCACGCGCTCGAGCGCGTGCGCGATCGAAACGGCCCGCGATCCCTTCGCGTCGCACAGCGTCGCGTTGATCAGCTCTCCGTTGATCATGTAGAGCACGATCATTTCCTCGGGGAGCCAGATGGCGACGTATCCGGCGATGCGCGCGCCGCGATCGCGCTTCGCGTCCGTCAGCAGATTCCGCAGGTGGATGTACGCCAGCCGCGTGCGCGGCAGGAGTGTCCGGCTGCTGGGAAATTTCTGGACGGTGGAAATGGGCATCGGCAGGGGAAACTACCACCCGAAATACCACAGGGTGCGCGGTTGCGCCACCTGCGTGACGGCAAAATCACGACGCGGGCCGGACGCCGAGGTCCGACCCGCGTGGGGTTCCTTACGCCGCGTGCTGCTGCAGCTTCTGCTCGATGTGCATCTTCGGGACGGCGCCGACGATCTGGTCGACCACCTTGCCGTCCTTGAAGAAGAGCAACATCGGGATCGAGCGGACGTTGAATCGCGACGCCGTCTTGATGTTCGCGTCCACGTCGAGCTTGGTGATCTTCACCTTGCCTTCGTGCTCCTTCGCGATCTGGTCCAGGATCGGCGCGATCATGCGGCAGGGGCCGCACCAGGTCGCCCAGAAGTCCACGATGGTGAGTCCCGATGCCTGTTCGACTTCCTGCTCGAAGTTGGAATCGGTGACGGCGAGGGCGTTCGACATGTGTTGCTCTCCAGAAATGATGACCGGCGGGGCCGGCGCCTGTTCTGATCTTAAATTAGTCAAATGACCAAGCCAACCCGTGCTGGCGCCACCATCGCGCACATTGGAATCGCGGTGCGCGACCTGGAATCCATTCTCCCCTTCTATAGAAACGTGCTTCAGCTGGAGCACGTCGCGCTCGACGACGCCGACGGGGCGAGAATCGAGGGACTCGCGGCGGGCGATTCGCTCGTCGAGCTCCTGGAATCGCAGGATCCCGAATCCCCGATCGGCAAGTTCGTTGCCGGACGCGGACCCGGGATCCATCACATCTGTTTCGCGGTCGACGACCTCGATGCCGCGCTCGACCGCTGCCGGGCGGCCGGCCTCCGCCTCATCGACCAGACGCCGCGCATCGGCGCCGAGGGCAAGCGGATCGCGTTCATCCACCCGTCATCGACGGGGGGCGTGCTGGTCGAGCTGAGCGACCGCTAGGCCATCTGGCAGATCTTCGTCAGCGGCTGGAGCTCGGCATTCTCCACGAGCCAGCGGCCGTTCTTGCCGGTGACGAGCTTGAAGGTCGTGATGGCCGTCTCCTGACCCTTGGTGATCCGGACGCTCGCCAGGCGCCGGCTGGTCGGGCCCGTGCCTTCGCTCAGGATGGTGAACTTGTCGTTGCGAAGGCACTTCACGACGTAGAACGCGCGCATCTCGAACTCCGAGCGCGGCCACTTCTCGCGCGTCAGCCCGTCGGCATCCCCCCACACCGCTCCGACAGCCTGGACGTCTTCGGCCTTCGCGGCGGCGAGCATCATCGAGACGGCTTCGGCCGGTGTCGAGCCCCCGATGGTACCGACCGCCGGCGCGCCGGACGACGGCGCTGGCGACGACACCTGGGCTTTCCGTGCGCAGCCCGCGGCAAGAAGAAGCACTCCGAGTCCGATTAACTTCTTCACTGGCGCTCTCCGCTGTTGGTTCATGGTTGGACCTTAATTCTGTTTAGGAGACGCAGCAACGGTTTCCCCGCAACCTGTGAAACACTGTCGGCTGTACATCAACGTCGATCACGTGGCGACCGTCCGGCAGGCTCGCCGCGGACAGGAGCCTGACCCGGCGGCGGCCGCCCAGCTGTGCGAGCGCGCCGGCGCCGATGGAATCACCGCCCATCTCCGAGAGGACCGTCGCCACATCCAGGATGCCGACGTGACGCGCATCCAGGAAAAGACGCGGGGTGTCTTCAACCTCGAGATGGCGTGCCTCCCCGAGATGCTGGCGCTGGCCGAGCGCATCAAGCCGCATCAGGTGACGCTGGTCCCGGAGAAACGGGCCGAGATCACCACGGAAGGTGGCCTGAACCTTCGACACGACGAAAAAGCCCTTCGGGACGGGATTCGCCGAATGAATGCGGCCGGAATCCGCACAAGCCTGTTCATCGATCCGACGGAAGCCGCCGTTCGCGCGTCGAAGGACCTCGGCGCGGCCGCGGTCGAGCTGCACACGGGCGAATATTCGCACCACCTGAATGATCCAGCCCGGCTCGAAGGGTTGCGCTCAGCGGCCCGGGTGGGCGCGCACATCGGCCTGGCGGTGCACGCCGGCCACGGTCTCACCGTCACAAACGTGGGCCCGGTCGCGGCAATCCACGAAATCGAGGAACTGAACATCGGGCACTCCGTCGTGAGCCGCGCGATCTTCATCGGGATCGCCGAGGCGGTGAAGGAGCTGCGCGCCGCCATGGACGCTGCGCGGCGCCAGTCCTAGTTTCGTCCACCATGTCCAGCGCCGAACAAGCGATCCAGCATCTCGACCGACTCGGCACGATCATCCTCGACGACGTCGGGGACGGGCCGGCGCCGGCCGACTTCGCCGCGGCCGCTTGCGCCGCGCGCGACGCAGTCGCCACGCTGGCGGTTCCGGCGCTGACGCAGCTCAGTGGACTCGTCGCCGGCGTGGCCGACTCACTGGTCTCGGGCGCGACGGAATGGAACCCGTCGCTTGGCGGGACGCTGATGGCGGCCATCGACGACATCCGGCACCTCGCCGGTCGCGCGGGCCAGTTCACGGACGAGGACAGCGAGCATCTCGCCCATCGCGCGTCCGAGCTTCAGCCGCATGTCAAGGCGCAGAGTGGAGAGCGGAGAGTGGAGAGTGCAGCACCGAGTGTCGCGCGCGCTCCCGAAAACAAGGTGGAGCAGGCACTCTCAACTCTCCACTCTCCACTTTCCACTCCAGTCGATGCGAAGATCGTCCCGATCTCCGACCTGTTCTACGCCGACGCGGGGCCGCACATCGTGAGCGGCGGGATGCCGAAGGAAGCCGCCGGCCGGAGCGACCTCCTCGGGCGCGGCATCGACGCGCTCGACAATCTCACGATGAAGCCGATCGCGAAGCAGGTGACGTTCGGCGCGATCGAAGTCGTTCCGGTCGAGACGCTGCTCTACCGCGGCCGTGCCGCGCTCGAGCGGGCGGCCGCCATTCGTGAGCAGATCAAATCCTCCGGCGGCGCCGCCGCTCCGAACGTGCTCGAGGAGATGTACGACTTGATCGGCCTCGCACTCAAAGACTGAGTCACGTGTCCCCAAAAATCCGCGCGCTGATCGGCTTCCTCGTCAGCGCCCTGTTCATCTGGCTCCTCATCCGGTACGGCGGGATCAACTGGGCCGACTCGTGGAAGTACGTTCGGTCCGCGGACATCCCGCTGCTCATCGTGAGCGCCCTCACCGCGACCCTGGTATTTGCGATTCGCGTTCCGCGGTGGCGGATCATCCTCCCGCAGCAGCCCGGCCGGCACCTGCCGTTCAAGTCGCTGTTCGAGTCGATCGTCATCGGCCAGATGATGACGAACGTCGTGCCCGGGCGCGCCGGCGAGCTGGCGCGCCCGTACGCGCTCTCGCGGAAGGAAGGCGTGCCCTTCTCGACCGGCGTCGCCTCGGTCGTCGTGGATCGCGTGTTCGACGGCATCGTCGTCCTGCTCTTCCTGCTGGTCGCCGTCCTGGATCCGACGTTCCCCAAGGGCGCGACGCTTGGCGGAAAGTCCATCTCGAGCTTTGCCATGGCCGGAACCATCGGCTTGCTGGTCGGGCTGACGGGGCTGTTCACGCTCGTGCTGTTTCCGGCGGTCTTCATCAGGGTCGCGCGCTGGATGGCCAGGCTGATTCTGCCGAAGCTCGAAGAGCCGGTCGCCGGCTTCCTCGAGCGGTTCGCGGCTGGACTGACGATCCTGCGCGATCCGCGCCGCTTCCTGCTCGCGTTCATGTGGACGGTCGTGCACTGGCTGGTGTTGGCCATCTCCTACTGGATCGCGTACCGGGCCATCGGGCTCGAGGCGCCGTTCATGTCGGCGATCTTCACCCAGAGCCTGATCGTGCTCGCGGTCGCGCTGCCCCAGGCCCCTGGATTCATCGGAGTGTTCGAGGGCGCGGCGTTCCTCGGCCTTTCGGTCTACGGTGTGCCGAAAGAGGTATCGCTCGCCTGGGCCATCGCCTATCACGTCAGCAGCTTCATCCCCGTCACCGTGCTCGGCTTGATCTATTCGATTCGGATGGGCCTGCACGTCGGCGACATCAAGGGCAAGACGCCGGATGCCTGAAGCGAGGGTGGCCGCGCAGGCGAAGGTCAACCTGCGCCTGAAGGTCCTCGCTCGCGAGTCGAATGGATTTCACTCGATCGAAACCATTTTTGCGAGAATCGACCTCGCCGACGAAATAACCGTCCGAGCCGGAGGCAGCGGACGTTCGATCGACTGCAAAGGCGCGGACCTCGGCCCCGCCGAGCGCAACCTCGCCTATCGCGCCGCGCTCGCGTACATCGATGCCACCGGGTGGCCTGACGCATTCTCCATCGAAGTCACCAAGGCCATCCCTGTCGGAGGCGGACTCGGTGGGGGCAGCGCCGACGCCGGCGCGGTGTTGCGCGCGCTCGACGCCATGTCTCCGCGTCCCCTCGGGCCTCGCCTGATCACGCTCGCCGCGGAGCTGGGATCGGACGTTCCGTTCCTGACCATCGAGAGCCCGTTCGCGCTGGCGTGGAGTCGCGGGGAGCGACTGATGCCGCTGCCGACACTCCCCTGGCATCCGATCGTGATCGTCACGCCGACGAAGGGCATCGCGACCGCCGACGCCTACGGGTGGGTCGCGGAGTCGCGCATGGGCTTCACGCCGACGTCGTTCATGATCGACGCAGCGGCGCTGCGCGACTGGAAGCGCATGGCAGAGATCGCGACGAATGACTTCGACTCGGTGGTCTTCACGCGTTTTCCCGACCTCGGAAAAGCGGCCGCGTGCCTCCGGCAGCAAGGCGCGCTGGTCAGCATCCTCGCCGGATCGGGATCGTCCGTCATCGGGATCTTCGAGGACCAGCGAACCGCGGAAAAGGCACTGACCGCTACGGGGATGAAGGGCCTGGTCTCGAAGACGTCGACTTCCATCGCGTCCGTCCAGCTGCGCTGACACCCCGCGCGGAAGCCAGCCGTAGTCAGGCCGATGCTTTCCCTCCTCTTCGCCGCGCAGATCGCCGCGGCGTCCGACGTCCAGGCGCTCGTCGCCAGGGCGAGACACGCCCGATACCAGCAGGACTCCGCGCTCGCCGAGTACCGCGCCATCGCCAAGCAGCGAATGTCGTCGGGCATCGGCCTCTCGACCGTGTTCGGCGTCGGCGTCCCCGGACCTGAAAAGCTGGCGGCGCGGTTTGAATCCGTCGCGCGCGTCGGCTGGGACGTGCGGAACGGCGCCTGGGGAGAAGTCATCGGATCCCGCGCGGTCGCGCCGATCGTCGGCGAGACCGAGCCGAACGGCGAAACCGAAGTCGCGCTGGTGCTGCCGTACAATCCGGGAAGCGACGCGCTGTGGCCGATGACGGAGCTGCGCGGCGCATTCAGCGATCACCACGACTGGATCACGCATCCGCTGGGCACCGGGTCGGACTCGCTCTACGAATTCTCGCTCGGCGACTCGCTGACGATCCGCCCCGCGACCGGAGGCCTGGTGCGCCTGCGGGAAATCATCGTGAAGCCGCGGCGTCCGAACGAGAAGCTGATCGTCGGATCGCTCTGGGTGGACGCGGCCACCGGAAGCCTCGTGCGCGCCGCGTACCGGCCGTCGACGCCGATCGACCTCATGCCGCTGATGAAGTCCGAGATCCACGGCGACGAAGAGGACATGATCGAGAAGTTCGGTCCGTACATCGGCACCGTCCGCGAAGTCATCATCGAGCATGGACTGTACGAGGGGCGGTTCTGGCTGCCGCGTGTTCGAACCGCCAGAGGCGAGGGCACCGCTCATGGCGTCCGCATCACGATGTCCATCGACCAGACCTTCTCCTACGAGAAAGTGCGCGCCGTCCAACCCGGCGAAGTCGCGCGGGCGCTCTCGGAGCCGCGCGACACCGCCGCCGACGGACGGGTCAGGTATCGCGAATGGAACGGACGGATCATCGAAGGCCCATGCCGGGCGCCTGGTGATTCCAGCACGAAGTGGACGCCGGACTCACTTGCCGCCGGGACGACCAGGCTGCCGGTCAACTACGTGCAGGGCGTCCGGTTCCGCGTGCTGACGGCCTGTGATGAACAGGACCTCACCCGTTCGCCGGCGCTTCCCGGCTCCATCTACGGCAACGGCGAGGCGCTCTTCACCGAGACCGATTTTGCCAAGCTTCGCCGCGACGTCGACGGCGCCCTCGCGATGAATCGCCAGGCGAAGTATCAACCGCAGCCCGCGGTGATCACGTGGGGATGGAAGCGCGGTGCAACGCGATACAATCGCGTCGAAGGTCTCTCGATCGGCGCGATCGCGGAGAAGACGCTCGGGAACGGATACGGGGCTGAATACTCCGCGCGCATCGGAACCGCCGACCGCCAGCCCAACGGCGAGGCGACGCTCAAGCGGGCCAACGTCCGAAGCGAGTGGCGCGCGACGGCGTACCGGCGCCTGTCGGCGGCGAATGAGTGGGGAGATTCATTCGGGCTCGGGCCCTCGGCGGTCGCTCTCCTCTTCGGCCGCGACGACGGCTTGTACTATCGAACGCTCGGCGTCGAGGGGACCGGCTTCGTGCAGCCTTCGCCCGGCGGAATCATCTGGAGCTGGCGAGTCTTCGCCGACCGGGAGGATTCGGCGCTCGTCCGGACGCAGTTCTCGGCCGCCAACCTCATCGGCGATCAGGCCTTCGGACCGAACATCGGAGCCGTCGAAGGACTTTTCGAGGGCGCTTCGCTGGTGATGATGCGCGCGTGGGGCTCCAATCCGCGTGGAACGCGAGTCATGGCGCTCGGTCGCGGAGACGCGGTCGGCGGCGCGGCGGAGTTCGGGCGTGGCAGCGCCGAATTGACCCTCTCTCAGGGCCTCCCTCGGAGCATCGAAGCGACGCTTACCGGCTCGGCCGGCACGTCGCTGGGAAGCGTCCCGGTCCAGCGGCTGTGGTATCTCGGTGGGCCGCAGAGCGTCCGGGGGTTCGCTCCGGGCGCGCTGACCGGCGATTCGTTCTGGTTCGGACGCTTCGAGCTGACCCAGGGCCATCCCGTCGCCCGCCCCTCCGTCTTTGCGGACATCGGCTGGGCCGGCCCCCGCGACCTCTGGCCGGAGACCAGGAACCCGGTTTCGGGGATCGGCGTCGGTATGATGATGATCGACGGGCTCCTCCGGTTCGACTTTGCGCGCTCCTCGACCGGACATTTTCGCGCGGATTTGTACCTCAATTCGCGATAACGGCGCGGCAGAGACCGGGGGCACGGGTTAATTTTCCCGACCTGCCCCCTCGTCCAATGGCAGGACATCGGTCTTTGGATCCGAGAATGGTGGTTCGAATCCACCGGGGGCAATCAAAAAAAGTCCGCACCGTGAAATGACGCTGGCAGTCATCGAACGCACCCCGACCTCAGACCCCTCTCCATCGATGGATGGCCTGGCCGTACCCAGTCGCGGACTGAAGCTGATGTCCGGCGGAGCGAACCGCCCTCTCGCCGAAGCAGTCGCCGAGAGCCTGGGCGTCCCGCTGACCCGCGTGAATCTTGGCCGGTTCGCCGATGGGGAGATCTCGGTCCGCATCGACGAGAACGTCCGCGGCAATGACTGCTTCATTCTCCAGCCGACGAATCCGCCGGGCGAGAACATCCTCGAGCTGCTGCTGCTGATCGATGCGGCGAAGCGCGCGAGCGCGGCGCGCATTACCTGCGTGATCCCGTATTACGGCTACGGCCGGCAGGACAGAAAGGACCAGCCACGGGTGCCGATCGGCGCGAAGCTGATGGCAAACATGATCGTCTCGGCCGGCGCGGACCGCGTGCTCGGCATCGACTTCCACCAGCACCAGCTGCAGGGCTTCTTCGACATCCCGGTCGACCACCTGTACGCGATGCCGGTGTTCGCGAACCACTACAAGAAGAAGAACCTGAACGAGCCGGTGGTGGTCGCGCCCGACGTTGGCTCAGCCAAGATGGCTCGGGGATTCGCCAAGCGGCTCAACGCCACGCTGGCAATCATCGACAAGCGGCGGCCGGCGGCAAACGTTTCCGAGGTGGTGAACGTGGTCGGCGAGGTCACCGGGCGGGACTGTATCCTGGTGGACGACATGATCGACACCGCCGGGACGGTCACCGAGGCCGCCAAGGCCCTTAAAGCGCTTGGGGCCATGGACATATATATTTGTGCATCGCATGCCCTGCTGTCCGGGCCGGCGAAGCAGCGTCTGACCGACGCGCCGATCAAGGAAGTGGCGGTGACGGACACCATCCAGGTTCCGGAAAACCGCCGGCCACCACAACTGGCCATCCTTTCGGTAGGTGAGCTGATCGCGAAAGCGGTCCGATACACCCACGCGGAGCAGTCGGTCAGCAGCTTGTTCGAGTAGTACCGAAGTACCCACAGGCTCGTCGCCGCATCGCGGTGACAACGGATGGTAGGGTCGGAGCAGCGACCTGAGAGTACGCGCCGAAGCTTCGTGGTTTATCTGCGATGACGAGTACGTTCGAGTAAGGAAAGTTTGTATGGCTACGGTTTCACTCGCCGCGAAGGCCCGCGAGACGCTTGGCAAGGGCAACGCGCGCAAGCTTCGCCAGGCCGGCGAAGTCCCCGCTGTGATCTACGGACACAGCCGCGACGCCCAGTCGCTCTCCCTCAACAGCCGTGACGTCGAGAAGCTCCTGCAGCAGATTGCCGGAACCTCGACGGTCATCGAGCTCACAGTCGATGGCAAAACGGCCCGCACGCTGATCCGCGAGATCCAGCGTCACCCGTTCAAGCGCAACGTTCTTCACGTCGACTTCCAGGAGCTCGTCGCCGGCGAGAAGGTCACGCTGCGCGTTCCGCTCCGTTTCCACGGCACGCCGGTCGGCGTCCGCGAATCGGGCGGCATCCTCGAGGAGACGATGCACCAGATCTCGCTCCGCGTCGACCCGGCGAACATCCCCGACCATATCGACGTGGACGTGTCGCTGATCCAGATCGGCCACTCGATCCACATCCGCGAGCTCACGCTCCCGGCGGGTGCGGAAGTGATGGACGACGAGGACGCTCCAGTCGCGATCGTCAGCGCGCCGCGCGCGGTGGTCGAGGAGACCCCGGTGGCGGGCGCCGAAGCGGCTGCCCCGGCCGAGCCGGAGCTCATCCGCAAGGTCAAGCCGGACGAAGAGGGAGCAGCCGAAGAACCCAAGAAGAAATAGTGGTGAGCGGAGAGTGGAGAGTGGAGAGTGTTGCGGTCGGCGAATCGCCGATGGCTTCGCTCTCCACTCTGCACTCGTCACTCTTCACTTGGATTCGGGCGCGTCTCACCGGCGCGCCCGAATCGCTTTCGGAACCCATGAAAGTCATCGTCGGCCTCGGCAACCCGGGCAAGGAATACGAGAACACCCGGCACAACGTCGGCTGGTGGTTGGTCGATCACCTCGCCGAGGCCTGGGGCTGCGACAAGTGGCGGAAGGACGGCGAGGCGAAGGTGGCTGATTGCCGCGTCGGACCGACCCGGGTGCGGCTCATCAAGCCGCAGACGTACATGAACCTCAGCGGCGCCGTGCTCAAGCCGTACATGCGGCGTCCATTCTGGGCGGCGGCGACCGATCTCATGATCGTCGTCGACGAGGTCGCGTTGCCCATCGGCCGGTATCGCTTTCGCGCCGAGGGGAGCGCGGGCGGCCACAATGGCCTGAAGAGCATCGAAAGCGCGGTTGGAAACCAGAAGTACTCGAGGCTCCGCATCGGAATTCACCCCGGCGAGGAACGGCGGGTCGGCAACCTTTCGGATTTCGTGCTCGACAACTTCGGCAAGACGGAAGCGAAGATCATCAAGGACCTGCTGCCCACCTTCACACAGGCGATCGAGCTCTGGATGAAGGAGGGGATCACGCCGGTCATGAACAAATACTCAGGGAAAGATGCTTAAGCTGGGAATCGTCGGGCTGCCGAACGTCGGCAAGTCCACGCTGTTCAACGCGCTCACCGCGGCGGGCGCCGAGGCGGCGAACTATCCGTTCTGCACCGTCGAGCCGAACGTCGGCATGGTCGAGGTGCCCGATCCGCGGCTGACGAAGCTTGCCGAGATCGTGCAGCCGAAGAAGACCGTGCCGGCGGTCGTGCAGTTCGTCGACATCGCCGGCCTGGTGAAGGGCGCGGCGGAGGGCGAGGGCCTTGGCAACAAGTTCCTCACGAACATCCGCGAGACCGACGCGATCGTGCACGTCGTGCGGTGCTTCGAGGATCCCGACGTGACGCACGTCATGGGCGGCGTCGATCCGGTCCGCGACCGCGAAGTGATCGAGTTCGAGCTGGCGCTCGCCGACCTCGGCGTCGTCGAGAAGCGACTCGACAAGACGCAGCGCACCGCGAAGACCGGCGACAAGGACGCGAAGGCCGAGCTGCCGACCCTCGAGAAGGCCCTGGGCTTTCTCAAGGAAGGCAAAGGCCTGTGGGAAGCGAAGCTGACGGCGGAGGAGATGAACTATCTCAAGCCACTGCAGCTGCTCACCGTGAAGCCCATCCTGTATGCGGCGAACGTGACCGACGCCGAGCTGTCCGGCGCGGAGGGACCGCACGTGAGCAGGCTTCGGAAGGCGATCGCGGGCAGCGGCGAGCAGGCGGAGGTCGTTCCCTTCTCCGCCAAGATCGAGTCGGAGCTGGCCGAGCTGTCGCCGGACGACCGTCAGAGCTTCCTCGAGTCGCTTGGTCTCGAGTCCGCGGGCCTCGACCGGCTCATCCGCGCCGGGTATCACCTGCTCGGCCTGCAGACGTATTTCACGGCCGGCGAGCAGGAAGTGCGCGCCTGGACGATCCATCGCGGCGATACCGCGCCGCAGGCCGCCGGCGTGATTCACTCCGACTTCGAGCGCGGCTTCATCCGCGCCGAGACGTCGGGCTACGACGACTTCGTCGTCAACGGCGGGTGGAAGGGCGTGAAGGAAAAGGGCGTCATGCGCTCGGAAGGAAAGGAATACGTCGTGAAGGACGGCGACGTGATGCTCTTCCGCTTCAACGTCTAGGGAAATCAGTTGACGGCATTGCGGATTGTTTGTATACAATCGGCGATGCGCCTCCTCGTCGGAATGCTCCTCGCCTTCGCCACCGCGGCGGAGGCGCAGATGATCACCGGTCGCGTCACCGACCGCACGTCGGGAGCGCCGATCGCCGGAGTCGTCGTGTCGGGGCTCGATGCCACCGGAGCCGCTCTCGCCCGGACCGTCACCGATTCAGCGAGCGGCTATCGCCTGCCGATGCTCGGCGGGATCGTGAAGCTTCACTACCGCCGGATCGGCTATTCGCCGGCGAATGCGGCGCTCGCCGATACGGCCAATGGCCGCCTCGACGTCGTGATGACGCGTCTGCCAACGGTTCTTCCGCCGGTGAAGGCGACGGTCGCGGCCCAGTGCGACGCCAGGGCGAACCAGCCCGACGTGCTCGCGCTGTGGGAGGAGACGCGATCCGCCATGCTCACCTCGATGGTGGCCCTTTCCAGCACAGTGGGATCCGAAGCTTGGAATTCACGTGACTTGAAGTCGCGGC
>JADMIO011288110.1_pt1 | contig 58345 bp, 42 predicted proteins | sample 8958161 | NCBI WGS metagenome assembly JADMIO01 (sample SAMN16585339, study PRJNA669376) | soil metagenome | isolation source: Crop rotation soil | place: USA: Cullars Rotation, Alabama | collected 2011
CGACTTCAAGTCACGTGAATTCCAAGCTTCGGATCCCACTGTGCTGGAAAGGATGCTTATTCATTTCCTGATGTCGGTGGATGGATTGTAATCGGCGCTGGCCTATTGGCTTTTTCCATTTGGTTTTTCGAATGGTATCGCTATCGCAAACATAAAAAAACTGTTCAGACAACTAAACTGTCAGCATTTGCTGTCGCCGCCTCAGTATTTTTTTCAATCAGCGCATGCAATACAAAGCCCGAACCTTTCCAGGCTGGAAAAGATGTTTGTCACTTTTGCAAAATGGGCATTAGTGACACCCGCTTTGGAGGAGAGCTGATTACGAAAAAGGGAAAGATCTATAAATTCGATGACCTTCATTGCATGGCAGGATTTTTAAAAGTTAATGATGCAGTTGCAAAGGATATTTCAAAAACACTTGCCATTGATTTTGACACACCGAACGAGTTCATTGATGTGCAGGCTGCGAGTTTTGTGACAAGTCCGGAATTGAAAAGCCCAATGGGAAGTAATTCTGCAGGGTTTCATAGTAAACAAGCAGCGGAAAAATATGCAAGTGGCAAGGAGGCAGAAATTTCAAATTGGTCAGAACTGATAATCAAGCTCAATAAATGATGCGCATATTAACGACAATATTATTATCATTTATTTTTTGGCCCGCACTGGCACGGACGATCATTGTGCGTCCGGATCAAAAGAACAATAGCCTGAAAAATGCAGTTGCTATTGCCAATACTGGTGATACGGTCATTGTTAAGTCCGGAGTATACAAAGAAGGAAATATCGTTGTCACCAAATCCATTCTGATTATTGGAGAAGGAAATGCAACGCTGGATGGAGATCATAAATATGAGTTGCTGACCTTAAGCGGCAAAAATATCAGAATAACGAATATCCGGTTTCAGAATGCCGGCTATTCCGCCCTGAATGATTTTGCCTCAATAAAGATCATTGATGCGGCAAATGTGGTGCTGGAGCGCAACACAATCCTCAACTCTTATTTTGCGATCCATGTTTCAAATTCCGCGTCCTGCACCATCCGGGGTAACAATATCGTAGGAAATCCGAAGTCAGAACAACTTACAGGTAACGGCATTCATTTATGGAAATGCAATAAGATCCTGGTTGAGAACAATCATATCGAGGGTCATCGTGATGGTATCTACTTTGAGTTTGTAACGGAATCAACTATTCAAAATAACGTGAGTGAAAAAAATATCCGGTATGGATTACACTTTATGTTTTCTCACAGTGATAATTACATTGGAAATACGTTTCGTAACAATGGAGCTGGTGTGGCGGTGATGTATTCTAAGAAAGTGAGAATGGAGAAAAACCGGTTTGAGGAAAATTGGGGTGCTTCGGCTTATGGGATTTTACTAAAGGAAATCAGTGATGGCGACATAAGCAATAATCTTTTTGTAAAAAATACAGTCGCGATCTATATGGAAGGCAGCAGCCGGCTCCAAATCCAACGGAATTCCTTCAAGAACAATGGCTGGGCGATCAAGGTGCAGGCAAGCTGTGATGATAATGAATTTCACAACAACAATTTCAATGGCAACAGCTTTGATGTGGCGACCAACGGAAGCATATCACTAAATAAATTCAACAATAATTACTGGGATAAGTATGACGGGTATGATATTAACAAAGATGGTGTAGGCGATGTGCCTTATCACCCGGTGAGCATGTATTCGATGATCGTGGAGCAGAATCCCAACACGTTGATATTAATGCGAAGTTTTATGGTTTCTCTCCTGGAAAAAGCGGAAAAGGCGATACCCTCGCTGACGCCGGAAAATTTAATTGATGATAAACCTTTAATGAAGCCTAACAGACTATGATAAGGATTGAAAATCTTAAGAAGAAATTTAAACGTCTTCACGCTCTTGATGATATCAATGCGTTGTTTCATACAGGGCAAGTGGTGTCATTGATAGGTCCTAATGGATCTGGTAAAACAACCCTGATCAAATGCATTCTCGGAATGGTGAAAGCTGATAGCGGAAGTATTTATGTAAATGGAAAAGCCATCAATGGCGATCCTTCTTACAGGAACCGGATTGGATATATGCCTCAGATCGGCCGATACCCGGATAATATGAAAGTTGGGCAATTATTTCACATGATGAAAAATATCAGGATGGTTTCTGATTCGGAACTTGACAATGACCTGCTGGTGAAATTTAACCTGGCTTCAATATTTAATAAATCCATGCGGACACTAAGCGGTGGCATGCGTCAGAAAGTGAGCGCGGCACTGGCTTTTTATTTTAATCCTGATATCCTGGTGCTTGATGAACCCACCGCGGGTCTCGATCCTTTATCATCAGAAATACTTAAGGAAAAAATATTGCAGGAGAAAAAAAAGCATAAGCTCATTCTTATCACTTCTCATATACTCAGTGACCTTGACGAACTCGCAACGCATGTGATGTATCTGCAGGAAGGGAAAATGATATTTTTTAAGGGCCTTGATACTCTGCGTGATGAGACGCATGAGAAGAAACTTGGTAAGGCCATTGCACAGTTGATGAAAGGAGGAAAGAAGGACGCATTGTGGATCGATGAGGTGCTGGCAATAAAAGGGAGTGAAAATAAATAAAAGCTTGTTATGTTGAAACTGTCACGATACGTTGTATATGATATTATCAGGAGCAAAGTGATCATCGGGTACACTTTGTTTCTGCTGGTCGTTTCCTGCAGTTTATTTCAACTGGAGGAAAATGATAGCAAAGCAATTCTCAGCCTGCTGAACATTGTGTTGATAGTGGTGCCATTGATCAGCATGATATTTACCACTATCCATTATTATAATTCTTACGAGTTTATTGAGCTCATGTCTTCGCAGCCGCTGAGCCGGACAAATATCATCCTAAGTGAATTCATCGGCGCTGCAGTTTCCCTGCTGGTAGCCTTTTTCATAGGAGTAGGGATTCCGATAATCATCTTCGCATTTGATGAAATCGGGTTAGCGCTTTTGTTAACCGGCAGCGCGTTGACGCTGGTGTTTACATCAATCGCGTTTCTTGCATCAGTAAAAGCCAGGGATAAAGCAAGAGGGATAGGATTTGCTTTATTGCTATGGTTTTATTTTGCACTGATCTATGATGGGTTGGTGTTGCTGATACTTTTTTCATTTAGCGAGTACCCGATGGAAAAATTCACGCTCCTTCTTTCCGCACTCAATCCCATCGATCTGGGCCGGATTTGTATTATGTTGAAGATGGATGTGAGCGCCCTTATGGGGTACACTGGCGCACTCTACAAAGATTTTTTTGGAAGTGCTACTGGTATTCTGTTTACTGTTGGAATTATGGCTTTGTGGATCATCCTTCCTCTCTGGGCGGCAGTAAGAAGTTTTAATCGCAAAGACCTTTAGAATTATTTATTCAACTAAGCCTAAAAAATTAAACTATGAAACAATTAACGTCACAAACTCTTGCGCAGATTGTAACAAACGATCATCGTGCGGCCAGTGTATTCAGAAAGTATGGCCTGGATTTTTGTTGTAAAGGAAAGCGATCATTGGCGGAAGCATGCACTGAACAGAATATTACGGTGGATGAATTAATGAAGGAGCTTGAAAATATATGTTCAGAAAAAAATACAAATGCTGCATCATTCGACCGGCTTTCATTGACTGAACTGGCTGATCACATAGTATCGAAACATCATTCTTACGTGAAGAATGAGGCGCCCCAGCTCTTAGCTTATTTAGAGAAAGTAGCATCAAAACATGGCGACCGCAATCCTGAACTGCGTCAGATATCTCAATTATTTGCTGCTGTGACAGAGGAAATGCAAGAACATATGAAGAAGGAGGAAGTAATACTATTTCCACGAATAGCGAAGCTCGAGAAAATGTCAGCGGATAAAAATCTGCATTCTCAAATGACGATATCGTACCTGCAAGCACCGATTTTTATGATGGAGTCAGAACATGATCACGCTGGAACAATGATGGCTGAGATCAGAGAGCTTACAAATAACTTTACACCGCCGGCGAATGCCTGCACTACTTATAAATTATCTTTTGCAGGTTTGCAGGCCTTTGAAGGGGATTTGCATGAACATGTGCATCTAGAAAACAATATTCTTTTTCCAAAGGCCTTGAAGTTGTTCGAACAACCTGATCAATGTTCCTTAAATTGAATTTACTCAGCGGTTTAGTTAGCTGGCTTACTCACATTATTATTGTATCCGTGTATTCTTGAAAGAGCAGGAAACATCGTGTAATATATTATTATCCGGAGAATGATTGGGCCCGCTTGCTGCGGCCCCAACAAGTTTTATATGCATACGTGGCATAGTTTTTACTGTTGTTTAGTTAACTTCATATTCCAAAACCAAATATTTTTTTATGAAGAAGAAATTAATGATCGTTGCCGTCGCCGCTGCTTCTGTTTTTTTTGCTGTATCGTGTAATGATGATAACAGTAAAAAGACTGAAGAATCGACGACTACTGAACCCACTAGTAGCTCCGGTGATAACGCTACAACGACAAACGATCCGAAAGGCGTTGGGAAGTTTAAGAATGTAGAGCTCACACATCCATTGGATCCGAAAATGGTAGCGAGTGGTAAAACAGTCTATGACATGAAATGTGCCAGTTGTCACAAACTTTCAGCTGAAAAGCTTGTAGGACCCGGGTGGAAAGGAGTAACTGATCGCAGGCAACCTGAATGGATTATGAACTTTGTTACTAACACGGAAGAAATGCTGGACAAAGATGCCGAGTCAAAGAAAATGATGGAAGTGTGTCTCGTGAAAATGCCCAATCAAAATTTGAGCGATGATGATGCGCGCCGCGTGCTTGAATATATGCGTGAGAACGATGGCAAAAAATAATCTAGCTATTAATATCTATAATCAAGAGGCTGTTCTTTGAGCAGCCTCTTTTAATTTGACATCGCTATCAGTTCTTCCTGACCAGGCTACTAAGGTCAAGACCGCGCCGGTTAAAAGTAAAATGGCCGCAATCCATAAAAGCCAGGGATAAATGGGGTGAACAGTTCCCAACATCAGACCAACGCCATTTACCATCAGTATAGTTTCATTGAGTATAATAGCTGCGGAAAACCAGGTAATGGCGAACACCGATAGTCGTTCCCGTACGGAAAATATGCCATAAGCAATGAGATGAGACAAAATATAAAATGTAACCAGTCCGAGAAAGACCAGATGGAGAAAGCCAATAATGATCGGGCGAAAGCCGAAGACCGCATTTGCAAGCGGTGGAACAATGGTTCCCATTTGCAGCAGCATTTTGATTACAAAAGATACAAGTGCAAATACCAATAGCACCCGTGCAATACGAGGCTTAAATAAATTTGCTTTTCTTAATTTCAACGCAACTCTGAAGAAAAGTAAAACGCTCAGGAAGATCAGCGCGCAACCGGCAGCGGCAAGACTCAGGATGTATAGATTACCAACATGCCATAAAAGCGATAGAAACAATGAAGGAATTATGGAAATACATAGGAATAATGAGAACTGTTTGATCCTTTTCTTTAAGGTTTCATCGGCATGTTTCAATAAATAATTAAAGAAAAGCGCAAAGACGGACAATGTAAAAAAACCATTGTATTGAAAGTGCAGGTAAGTATAAATGGAATCGCGGTAAAGCGAAGCATCGCCGCTTTTAGAAGCAAGTATATATGCGAGATTAAAAGGCCCGATAGATGAGATAACCAGGCTGACCATCGCGCAGATGCCTAAGAGCAGGATAGGTCTTTCTTTTTTCGATCGAATGATATCCTTTATAAAAAAATAGCTGAATCCATAGGTCAAAAAAATAAAGGAGGAGGAAAAAATAATGGAAAACAATCCATATCCCTCAAATGGGAATGTAATTGCCATTCCGAGAGAACTAATCTCAATACCCCAAAGCAAATACTGATAAATTTTTTTCTGTTTCAGTTCTGGAGCGAGTAGATTATCAATATAAAGAACCATTAGGATCAGCATCACCCATCCGCCAAAAGCAAAATGGGAATGGGCGCTGAGTAAATTTCTGTAATCGATAAATTCGAGCGGGAACAGAAACTTGGTCCTTAACAATACCCCGAGCAATGCGAGAATGCATAGATTAACCAGGGAGAGAGTAATCCATATTTTTTTTCTTATCATGCCGGTCTTACTTGGACTTAGTCTGCTTTAAAAACACCAATTGCTCCCATTGTTGCGTCAGCAAAAGAATGGTCAACAAAAGTATAACTGCCTTTTTCGGGGATCACAAATTCTACAATCGCTCCGCTGGCCGGTCCGACATAAGCAGACTGCATGCCTTCAAATTCATTTTTAGGATTGCCATCCATCCACACTTTGTCAAGGATAGTTCCTATCACATGAAAATTTGTAGCATTATTTGGCCCGGCATTCAGCAAATATACCCGAATACGTTCGCCTGCTTTTACTTTCAGCGGATTGACCACATACTGGCCAATCTTTCCATTAAATGCAACAAAGTTTGGTGTTTTTTTCATTGCAAGTGCGGTATCGGGAGTATAAGTATCACCTTGCTGCTTTAGATAATATTCATTTTGAACAATAGCAAACTCCCGGTCTACCTTATTCGGATAACCTTCTTTTGGTTCGACTATCACCATTCCCACCATACCATAAATCATGTGCAGTAAAACCATTGGGGTGCCACAATGATACATAAATACACCAGGATAATTTGCCGTCCATTGAAATTGAATTGTCTCACCGGGATTAATGCTGCGATATTTGTCTTCCGGATTAACCATCGCTGAATGAAAATCGATTGAGTGGGGCATAGGCATCATGTTCATCTGCATCGGCATGTTGCTCATGGTATCATTGGAGCGGTCTGTCATTGAAAATCGGATGGTTTGGCCAACTTTTACTCTCAAAACAGGTCCTGGTACGGCACCTCCAAAAGTCCAGGCAGTAAAGCTTACAGCACTGGAAACGTGGAATAATTCATGCCTGACATCAAATTTTACATCGACCGTATCGCCATCCTGAATCCTGGGTACCTCAGGAGGCAATGCTAACGGCCCTTTATTACTTCTATCATTATTGGGTTGATTAGTCACTGTGGCCTCACGTGCGCCGTAAACCTTTTTAGATTCAGCCGCTTTGTCATTGCAGGAAGCAATCAAAAAAGCCAGCGCGCAAGCAAAAATCAGTCGGTTCATAATGTATTTTTTCATGTAGCCGCAAACACCATTCCTAAAGCCTGTTGCGAAGATATTTGCTTTTATGGGGCTTTGTGAAATGAATTGGATTAATCAGGAAGAATCATGAGTTTAATCATGTCGTATTACTCCTTGATATATGACATTTGCAGCCAATGAAGTTTATCGCAGTTCCCATACTGACCCTGTTGATCCTGATACAGACATTGAGCAAATGGGTATTGATAGCAGAATATGAGATCAACAGGGATTATATCGCCAAAAATTTATGTGAGAACAAATCAAAGCCCGCGTCAAAATGCCATGGCAAATGCCAGCTGATGAAAAAAATGACCGCTGATGAGGATCGCGGCGCTACACCAGGCAAAGAAAATACGGGGAAGGAAAAATTTCCTGAAGTATTATACTTTGAGGAATTCGCAAATACAGACGTCGACTTAATGCCGTCAACCACAAAGTCCACCGAATATTTCTTTCCAAATTATGTTTCGCCGGAAATTCCGGTTTTTCACCCACCCGCCTGATGAACGGTATTCTCTCAGATAGTTGATAGCCGGAGCCTGATATATCTCCCTGCTCCGCAATCCCTAACGCTAATTATATTTTATGTCTTCGATTACTAAGATGCTTGCCACCTTGTGCGTAGTAATATTGACGCTTTCGGTCAATGCTCAACATATTATTAAAGGAAAAATTATTGATGCTTCAACAAAAGAACCCATTTACGGAGCATCGATTCAATGTCCCGATGCTGGCTGTACATGTGGATGTGCAACCAATCATGCGGGTGAGTTTGAAATGAAATGCAGGGGCTGCAAAAAACTTACGGTGTCTTATATTGGTTATATGTCAAAGGAGATTGAAACCAATACTTCAGATCAGATCATTGCAATGGTAACAACGAATTCTTTGTTGAATGAAGTGGTTATCTCTGGTAACAGGGAGGCTGTAAGACGATCTCAGGCTCCTGTCGCTATCACCAATATTAATTTTAAAATACTGCAGGATGCGAAGCCGGTATCCGCCGATCAGGTTCTCAATAAGATCAGCGGAGTCAACATGGTGAACCTCGGAAATGAGCAGCATCAGATGAGCATACGCCAGCCAATGACTACGAAAAGTTTGTTCTTGTATCTTGAAGATGGTATTCCTATTCGTACAACCGGGTTGTTTAATCACAACGCGCTGCTTGAAATGAATATGGCCGCGGTAAAAAATATAGAAGTGATCAAAGGGCCTTCCTCATCACTATATGGAAGTGAAGCAATTGGTGGTATCGTTAATTTCATTTCAATTGCGCCGACAACGATTCCGATTGCCAAATTTTCTTTGCAACGGAACAACATTGGATATAAGCGCGCTGAATTGCAGTCGGGATTTATTTCAGGTAAATGGGGATTTGCATTGAGCGGCTATTATGCTGATAAGAGCAACAGTTATATTGAATACAGTGATTTTCATAAGGCCGGTCTTACTGCAAGACTGGACTATCGTTTCAGCGAAAAAACAAATTTATCCAGCAGTCTTACCTGGATTGACTATTACAGCGACATGCCGGGAGGTATTGATAGCTCGAAATTTGCTCAAAAATCCTTTACGAATTATCACACGTTTACTTACAGGAAAGTGAATGCGCTTAGATATCGCTCTACACTGACGAAAAATTGGAGCGAGCATGGCAAAACAACCGTATCTGCTGTATATCGTAACAACAGCATAGGGCAAAATCCTTCTTATTCGGTCAAGGATGATTTTCATCCTGTTTCAAACAGCATTTGGGTTGGCAAAAAAGACCTGGCTCACGGAGAAATAAACGAAAGTTCTTTTCGCAGCTATGCGCTCATTTTCCAACACAGGCAAAAATTGGATTGGAAAAAGGCCATGATCGTTGCGGGAGCCAGTATTGATCTAAGCCCATCAAGCTACAACGCAGAATATATTCGCATCCGCCGCGACTCTGCTTCCAAAAAATATTTAAGCTATGAAACCAAAGATAGTTTGCTGACAAGCTATAAGAACAACATAAATAATTATGCGGCTTTTTTAAATTTTGAATTCAGTCCGATTGAAAAATTACGGGTGGTTGCTTCCATGCGTTACGACTTGTTCAGGTATGATTTTAACAATCATCTTGTGTCTTCGGCCTTTAGTGGCGCGCCGGATCAGATAAATGGATTCAGTACGATCAGTCCAAAGATTGGGTTTACCTATAACTTTTCTGAGAGAACAGGAGTTTATGCGAACTACAGTGAAGGCTTTGTGCCACCGCAGGTAACGGAGATGTACCGCGGCGTAAAAATTCCGGATCTCGATCCTTCGATATTTTATAATTATGAAGCGGGTGGATGGTATGAACTCGTTGCAAATAAGTTAAGCGCAGACGTGAGCATATATAAATTGAATGGTACGAATGAAATTATTTCTGTGAAACTGGACGATGGCTCAACTGAAAACCGCAATGCGGGTAAAACCTCACACAATGGAATTGAAATGGGAATAAACGCTTCACCACTGAAGGATCTTACAATTCGGTTCGCCGGTGCATACAGTGAGCATCGTTTCACCCGTTTTATTGAGAAGGGAAATAACTACAACGGTAATGAAATGAATGGCGCACCTCATTGGATGCATAACGTTGAAGTATGGTACAAACCCGGATTTGCAAGAGGATTGAGATTGGGAATCGAGTGGCAGAAAATCGGTAGTTATTTCATGGATCAGAAGAATACGACAAAATATGATGGATATAACGTTTTCCATTTACGCGCGGGTTATAAGGTCAAAGGATTTGAAATATGGATGAATGCTATGAATGTTACAGATGCGTATTACGCTTATCTGGCCACCAAATCAAGTTCGGGATATAGTTATACACCGGCTGAGCCTCGCAATTTCAATCTTGGAATCAGCTATGATTTTGCACAAATCTCAAAAGCCAGTAAAAAATGAAAACCTATAAAATAATATTATTATCAATTCTTGTGGTAGCGATACTCATTGGGGGAAAAAATAAAACCGGCAATTCAGTGATACAGGTTGAGAAAGAAATTCAACTTGACGCGCAGCCGGGAGTTTGCCCTTTTCTTACAAAAGATCGTATAGGGAATGCTGTGATCAGCTGGGCACGTGCTTTGAATGATTCCACTTCAATTTTTTGCTATGCTGTTTCAACAGACAATGGTAGATCATTCGGTCAGCCAATCGAAGTGCCATCGAGCACTAATATTCAACCACATTCTGAAAATCTTCCAAAGATAATTTTCAAACCTTCCGGCGAGATCATCGCTCTCTGGGGTGCTGCCAATCCCAATCCCAAAAACAAGTATTCAGGATTGGTTTTTTATAGCCAGTCATTTAATGAAGGGAAAACATGGACAGCGGCAAGGACACTCGTCGACGATAGTACCAGCTATGACCAGCGGTATTACGATGTGGCTTTGTTGCCCAACAAAGAAGTAGCAATGATATGGTTGGATAATCGTAAGACCTCAAATAAAGAAGGTTCCGGACTATACTTCGCTATGACGGAAGGGAGTAAAGGTTTTACAAATGAAAAAATGATATCGCAAAATTGTTGCCAGTGTTGCCGTACGGATCTGTTTGTTGATGGCCAGGGCGGCATTCATGTTTTATACCGTGGGATTATCCAGGACAGCATCCGGGATATGGTACACATTGTATCACTTGATGAATCAAAAACTTTTTCAAGTCCAAAACGTATCAGCAACGACAATTGGGTGCTTAAAGGTTGTCCGCATACAGGCCCTGCGATTACTGAAAACGATAAAGGTTTGCATTTTGCGTGGTTTACTGGTGGGAATGATAAAGGATGTTTCTACACTCAATCCAGGAATAATGGAAATGATTTTGCGCCACGCGACCGTATCAGCACATTGGGCTCACATCCACAGATCAGCGCAACAGAAGACGGTAATCTTCTGATTGCATGGGATGAACCGGTTGAAATAAATAAAAACCATTACAAGAGGATTGGCCTCCAAAAGAGGAATGGCAGTAACAATACTACTTCGCAGCGTTTTATTACAAGTGACAGTACTGTCGCGACCTATCCCGTACTGGCAACGCTAAAGGATCATATTTCACTTATCGCTTATTCTGTAAAAAAAGCGGATAAAAATTATGTTATGTTCCGACGCGTTAACTTGTAATAAATAATTCATTCACTTCTGTAACAGGTATTCATGAAAAAATATAGCAGCGCTGAAGAAGCGGTAAAGATTATTAAATCAGGCGATCGCGTATTTATTCACGGCAGCGCTGCAACACCTGTGTGTTTGATAAAAGCAATGCAGGAAATGCATGCGGAATTGACTGATGTAGAACTCGTGAGCATTACCAACACCGGTGATAATGATTTCACAAATCCCATTTACGAAAAAAGTTTTTTCTTCAATTCATTATTTGTTTCAGAAAATACGAGGGCCATTGCTAACAGTGATCACGGAGATTACGTTCCGATTTTTCTAAGCCAGATACCACAACTATTCAGGAAAAACATTTTGCCTCTTGATGTAGCGCTGATACAGGTATCACCACCTGATATCCATGGATACTGCACATTGGGGACATCTGTTGATATTGCAAAAGCTGCAGTTGAAACCGCCAAAATAATAATAGCTCAGGTCAACCCACGTATGCCGCGAACACATGGAGATGGATTTATTCACGTTGATAAAATTCATTCGCTGATATTGCATGAAGCTGAGTTGCCGGAAGTAGACTATTCCAGCAAGACCAGTGAAGCAATGATCCAGATTGGGAAAAATGTCGCTTCCCTGGTAGAAGACGGCGCTACCTTGCAGATGGGAATAGGAAGCATTCCTGACCAGGTCTTACAAAATCTAAACGGTCATAAAAATCTTGGTATTCACACGGAGATGATGTCTGACGGGGTAATTCCACTTCTTGAAAAAGGCATTATCAACAATAGTTTTAAAAAATTAAATTCCGGCAGATCAGTGACGGGCTTTATGATCGGTACCCGCCGGTTATATGATTTCGTAAATGATAATCCTTCGATCAGGGTGATGGATATTACGTATGTGAACGACACAAGTGTGATTCGGCAAAATCCAAGGGTAACTGCAATTAATAGTGCTATTGAAATTGATCTGACTGGACAGGTTTGTGCGGACTCAATTGGTACCTATCAATATTCAGGCATTGGCGGACAGATGGATTTTATTCGCGGTGCCTCCTTATCGGAAGAGGGCAAACCCATTATCGCAATGCCTTCGGTCACTTCGCGGGGTGCTTCAAGAATAGTCCCGTTCCTGAAACAGGGCGCAGGGGTAGTTACCACGAGGGGCCATGTCCATTGGGTGGTAACTGAATATGGCATCGTGAATCTGTTTGGAAGAAATTTGAAGCAAAGGGGTAAAGCCCTGATCAGTATTGCGCATCCGGATCATAGAGAATTCCTGGAAAAATCTTTCTATGAACGATATAAAACCGTTTCAGCGGCGGTATCTGACCTTCCTCAGTCGTCAATCTGACGAAAATCATAACTGGTAAAGCCCTGAGATCATTCATTGCCCATTCTTCGGGTGATAGTTTTGTCATACGATTGAATCGATTTACTACAAGTTAACTTTCAAACGATGAGAAATAAACTTTTTATAGCGGTCTTCATTTTAATGTCAGTCCCTACACTGGTAAATGCGGGACCCGGTGAAGAAGGTAAAACCATTTTTAATAGCCGATGTGCCTCTTGCCACAATGTAAACAAGGTTGTTGTAGGGCCTGCGCTCGCCGGGGTTGATGAACGTCGCTCGATCGATTGGATAGTCAATTTCGTCAAATCATCTCAATCCGTTGTAAAAAGCGGAGATAAGGATGCAGTGGCGATTTTTGAAAAGTTCAATAAAGTGCCCATGCCGGATCATTCAGATCTTTCTACTGAAAGTATTAAGAACATTGTCGCTTATATCAAAGGGGAAACAAAATTAGCTGTGACTGATAAAAAATCCACCGATAATTCTAATCCAGGTTCGGGTAACATGGCTTTTTCAATCACTAAGAATTACTTCGCTTTCACGGGTTTTCTTGCTGCCGTTTTATTACTGATCGGCACATTGATCTTTGCAGTCAAAGTAGCCAGTTTAAAAAAACAGTTTTATCAAAGCATGAAAAAAGTTCCGAACAGCCCGGTAAACTAATACGCAGCGACATCCAACACTATTGTTGGTTACTTTACCGCAATCTTTTTTATATCCGTGTTTCCATTCGCATCCAGTATTCTTAATTGATACAATCCACTGGCAAGACCCGTTAAATTCAATGAGAGCTGGTTATTGCCTTTAGTGAGACGTGCATCACGTGTCAACATCCTGGTGCCGGTTATTGATTCTACGATAATGCTGATTGAAACTGGCTCTGTTGTTACCATGTCAAGCGTAACATGATCTCTCGCCGGTACAGGATAGATTCTTGAAATACGGAGCGCCTCTATCGTGCTGTTTATCCTGATCACTTTTGAATAACTGGACTTTCCATCTATATCAACCTGGCGAATGCGGTAATAATTAACTGAAGCAGTGAAATCCGAATGAACAAAATGATAATGATGTTCACTGTTTGAATTCATATTGCCACTCATCCTGCCGATCTCTGAGAAATCCCTGTTGTTTGTTGAAGATTCAACTACGAAAAATGCATTATTCATTTCACTTGCCGTACTCCAGTAGATATGATTGGCGCCGTTCAATTGCTTTCCTGAAACATCCAGCCAGGTAACCGGCAGCGCAGCCACAGTTCCAACTGTAAAAATGGAGAAACTCGTAAACCCTGAACGGCTCACTGTGTATGGATCAGTTCCTGTTGCTGAAAGATCGGCAAATCCAAGATCCCAGGTTCCGTTATGATGATTGATCCTGCAAGCATTTCTTCCAAAACCGCTATTCTCGAGCGATGCAGGCCATTGCAATGTTATCGTTGCATCTGAACCACCCGGTACAGACTCTGTAATCAACCAACTGTTATTTACGACGCCATTAGTGAGTGGGTTACCGCTTGTGCCTGCATCGTAAACAGCAGCAAATAATTTTACTCCGATATTATCGGTTGTCGATCCTGCAGTAAACGCAACGGTAGCAGGCAAATAATTTGTTGATGATCCAACAGGATAGGTTTTTGTTCCGCCACTGGCAACCTGCTGATACAATGATCCTGCCCCTGAAGCAATAATATATTTTGAGGAGTTATAGTTGCTGATGCTTCCTGATGTTCCAATCGTCAGGTCATAACTACCTAATGATATTTTACCAGATAACATATTCAACAGCACATTGACATTTACGTTTGATCCAAGATTGACCTGGCCTGAAGATTTATTAATCGCAAGATTGATAAGATTTGAGAGCAGCGTTATTGTCTGATTCGCCGCACCATTCAAGCTATAGGTGCTCGATGTTCCGGCCAACGCACCGCCTGTCATGATGAAATTGCCTGCAACACTATGAGTTACTGAAAAAGTTGAACTATTGACTGTGCCCGCAGTGACCGTAAGATCTCCGCGAACCACGAAAGGAACAAATGCATTTTTGTTTCCTGCTGATGAAATGACAAGATTGCCATAATCAACAGCATTACCGATGTTTTGCGTGGTGCCCGCATATTCCACATTACTATTTACATCAAGTCCGTAACCACTAAACCCGGGAAGTGAGTTTGTGCCTCCGAGCCTTAGAGTGGCAGCGTCATTGATGATCAACACGCCACCGCCTGGATCCTGTGTAATCGTTCTCGTGCTGGTTGCGAGTACGCCACTATAAATGTTAAGGAATATCAGGCTGCTCAGGTTCACTGACTGCGTTACAACAGCATTCCCGGTTTTTTCAATAGTAAGCTGTGCGATCGGGAATGGGGTAGTAGTGCCTGCAATGCTTACTGCATTTCCTCCACTCATGATCAGGACACCAATTGTTCCGTCATAAGTTCCGTTGTTGGTAAAATTTCCCGCAACATGAAAATCTGTTTGAGGAGTAATGCTGCCCGTAATAGTTAAGTTATTAAATGTAGTGGCCGCACTGGCGATCACCGTTCCTGAAGTGGAAACAAGATTGAATGTCGAATTTCCTCCCGACAAAATTCCATCACTTTCAATATTGCCACCGACAGTATAGGTATTTGACCCTCCAATAAATTTCGCATCACTCGTGATAACAAAGTTTGAATCGATTGTCCAGTTTCCCGGGGGCGTAATGCCCGCGCTGTTTGTATTTGCGATAATTACATGAGTTAATTTCGCTGGCGTTCCTGAAATCGTCAGCAATCCCGCGCCACCAAATTTGATTGTGCCATCACTGCTGAATCCGCTGGCTCCCATCGCAACAGTTTGTGCCGACGGTGGTATGAAATTCATGATTCCATCGCTGGTGAATGTTCCGGCATTTGAGAATGATCCGTAAACAAAATGCGAAGATGTGCCACCATTGAAAATGCCACCAGCATTGACATTCATCGCTACAAAAACCGACCAGCTCACACTTGGATTGACTCCTGCAGTGTTATTAATGTTAAGCGTAGCAAACTGAGGAGTGGATGTTGAATTAAAAACAGGACTAATTGTTCCGTTGAAATTTACAATGCCCGTCGAAGTTGAAACAAGCGCATTGATCAATCGGATAGTCTGCAGGCTGGTTCCGGTAAATGTAGTTGTACCACTGCTGCTCGCAGAACCTGAATTTGTAAAATCACCATTGACCGTAGCCACGCCACTTCCCGCAACATATGCTCCGGTTGGCGTCACCTGGAAATGACCGTTAAAAACGAGATCACTTCCGGCTACAGTGTAACTTCCATTAATCGTCACGTCATTGAATGTGGTATTACCGGTAATTGTTTTTGCAATTCCATTAAATAACACATCACCGCTGCCGGCTGTAAAAATTCCACCGTTATTTGTCCAGTTCCCATCGAGACTGATCGTAGAGTTGCCACCGTTTACTGATGCGCCGTTGTTTATCAAAATATCTCCCTGGATATTGCTTGCACCTGCAAGGGTTTTTTCAGCTGCTCCACCGTTTGAAAATGTCAGGTTGCCATAGTTCACACTGGCAACAGCTTGCGCAATACTGCCATTATAGTGTACCAGGCAATTTGCTCCCAGCGTGTATGTATTAAAATTTGCAGGAAAATTATCTGTGCCGCCTACCAATAGCGTCGCGCCATTTGCAATTGAAAAAATATTTCCCGCGGCTGATTGATTCAATGTATAAGTGGCAAGATTGAGCGTGCCACCGGCAAGCGTTAATGCGCCGTTTATGGTGTTGTTGCCACTCAATGTCGCGGTGCCGGAAGTTTTTCCAATGTTCAGATTATTGAATCCTCCGGCCGAAATTGTTTGAGCATTGCTTCCTACAAAATTTACTGTGCCTGTGCCACCATTGAAAGTCCCGGTGGCAGCTTTTGTCCAGTTGCCCGATACATTAACAGTAGAAGCATTCGCGTCGAAGCTGGCTCCTGCGCTGATCGTAACTGAACCCGTTACAGTGAGCGTATTGGTGATATCAAATTCTCCAGAGGTTATGACGAGGTTTCCACCAATAGTAGCAGGAAGGCTTAATGAGCCAATCGTTCCGGTAGTTTTTATTATAGTAAGATTATTATAAGGCACGCTCGCGATCACCTGTGATACGGAGCCATTATATTTTACTAATCCTGTTCCAGGCGTGAATGTGCCGGTTTGGTAAATAAAATCCTTGCCGATATTAAGCGTACCGGCTCCGGAAAAATTAATATTGGCACCACCCGATTGGGTAACTGATCCGGAGACAGATACGGTACCTGTAGTAATATTAAGATTGATGGCGTGATTGCTTGTATTATCACTCAATGCCAGGTCACCATTGATTGTAATGGTTTGGGCATTTGCATTTATTGTATGCACCGCATTCGCCGACCACGCGCCATTGACGCCGCCATTTATTGTAAGTGAACCGCCGCTGTTTAGCGTGATAGTAGATGCCTGTGTGCTTCCAAACAAAATACTTTTCACCGTCGCGGCTGTAGTGATAACAGGTTGATTGGTGAATGCCGTTGTACCAATTTGCGCAATGTCTGTGCTACTTGGAGCCCCACTGAAAGTTCCCTGTACGAGGGTCCAGTTGGCGGAATTATTCCAGTCAGAACTTGCAGACCCATTCCAGCTTAATACACTACCATCATCAGTCATCGTCCACCTGCCGGTAATATTGGTGAGTAAAGTTTTCTCGACATAGTTCGATACCGTGCTGTTGGATGTTTTACCCGATGCATTCCATGAGCCTGCGTTATGCCGCCATATTTGCATCACCGATTCGTCATTACCATTCAATTCAGCATCTTCATAATGCAGACGCAATGTAGCAACATAGGTGCCGGACGGGATGCTAATATCATATGACCTTCCAATAGCGCCATTGTAAGGAAAATCGGCAACGGTTGCGACGGTAACATTTACTGTCACAGAACTGACGCCTGAAACTCCCGCCGCAAAAGTAATCAGGTTGCCGGGGCCTTCGAATGCATAGGCTATGGAGGCTGCAAATGCATGCGTTCTTGTAATCGTGCCCAGGATGATTCCATTTCCCGTGCGGGTAGTTGTAATGGTCAGTGCATTCGAATTGGTAGTGAGAATACCCGAGGTCATGTTGATGGTGCCGACACTTATATTATTGAGCAGGCTTATCGAATAAGTGCTCAAAGATTTGTTGATCGTAATAGTATTAAAGGTCGAGGCGCCTGAGATGCTTGTGTTCGTGGTGCCTGTAAACTGCACCGTACTGGTTCCGGCTATGAAATTCCCATTATTGAACCAGTTGCCCGCGATAGTATGCGTAAATGTAGATGCGTCAAAACTTACGGAAGGATTAATGGTGATTGCGCTGTTTACTGTAATTGCAGCACCGGCGGTTTTAGTCCCGCTATTTGACAACACCAGATTATTGTATGCGGTGCCTTTGATAGTTTGCGCGCCGCCATTGTAGTTAACCGTATTCGGAACGTAACTCGTAACATTGAATGTACCCGCAGTAATCACAAAAGAACCTGCGATCCCTAATACGGCATTTGCCGCAAGTGAAAGTGAAGTTCCGTTTATCGTGACGTTATAAAGATTTACAGTTCCGCTTAATAATGATGTTGAGGAAAAAGTAATCGTGCCGGCAGACGCTGTCATAGCGCCGGTACAGTTGAGGGCAGTTGAAATTCCAAAACTGCTGGCGGTTGAAACTGAACCGGTGATCAATAATGTTTTTAGCGACAATGTCCCTGAGTTGGTAATCGATTTAGCCGTTCCGCTCATTGTAACCGTACCTGCACTCGCAATTAGAGATCCGCTTACTGATAAATTTCCTGATAGCGCAACTGAACTTGCAGTAGTTACTACTCCGCTGATTGCAAGATTATTTAAAGCAATACCAGTACCTGCAATGGTTTTGGTGGTACCACTCATAGTAAGTGTGGCAGGTGATGTTTGAGTAAATGTGCCTGAACCAGAAGTGGCGAAATTCCCACTTACATTTATGTCATTTACCGAAGGTGCGGTAATATTTGAACCCGTGATTGTAAGATTATAAAAATCCTGGCTCGCATTTCCGCTGATCAAAGTGCTTGCACCTTTCAAAGTGATGGTAGATGTTGCCGGAACAAATGTTCCACTATTATTCCAGTTGCCGGTAATACCGTGCGAAAAGCTGCTGCCATTAAATGTTGTAGAGGCACCGATGTTGATTGAACCGGTAACAGAAATATTTGAGGCTGCAGTATATGATACAGAAGTCCCGGTTCCGATGTTACTTGACAGTGATCCCGCTATTGTGAAAGCTGTTGCAGGCATAGTTTTAATAGCGGCTCCTGACGAACTACTTAGGGTCAGGTTGCCATAAGTTTTTGCCGATACGGTTTGATCACCACCAAAATATTCTACTGTTGAAGTAAGGCTCAGCGTATTCGTCGTATAGTTAGCAGGAAATCCGCCCGTGCCACCGATTTTCAGAATAGCTCCATTGGAAACGCTTAGCGTACCGCCCGCTACAGAGGTTCCGCGATTGGCAGTGAATCCCGCGAGGTTTAATGTGCCGGACAACACATATATATTACCAACAGATGAACTTGTAGACCTTAACGCGGGAAGGCTGCCAGCCAGGGTTTTTGTCGTGCCTGCTCCACTGACTCTTAAAGTAGAATAAGTAATTCCGTTAGTGATCACCTGGTTGAGGATAGTCGACGAATATTCGACAATTGAACCCGAGCTCAATGTCACTGAACTCCCGATATCATAGTTTGACGTTGAAACAGCCGCATTAATTTTTAAAACTCCGCCATTATTCACTATGACATTATCGACTGTGACAAGATAGGTTGGTGCCTCGTTGGGATTCAATGTTCCGCTGATCGAAAGAAGACTTGATGAGCCTGAGCAGTTGAAATTTGCATTTAATGTAAGAACGCTTCCCGCATTGATTGTAATTTTTCTAAAAGTGGTAATACTGCTTCCACCCAAGGATTGGGCCGTGCCCCCAAAAATAACAGTCGCGCTTGTCGAGCTGTTTGCATAGGTCCCGTTATTTGTCCAGTTTCCTGAAACTGTCAGCGTCGAAGCCGGGTGATTTACTGTACCGTTTGAATTAATAATAATATTTCCGGCAACAGTTAAGTTTTTTGTAAGCGTAAGAATGGTTGATACTGATCCCCCAACGGTTAAAGATTTGCATGCGGCAGTGGTATTGACGGTTGGCTGATTATTTCCGGTAAAGCTTGCGTCGCCGATCACGGCAGCAACTGTGGAAGATGGTACGCCATTAGTCCAGTTGGTTGCTATACTCCAGGCTGTGCTTGTTGTGCCTTTCCAGCTGGTTGATTGGGCCTTGACAAATAAGGGCGCGCAGAAAAAGGCAAATAAAATGCACGCCAATGCATAGTTGGTTGGTTTCATGAATACGGATTCAGTCGAAAACTATATCAGGAATTGATGATTTTGAAGGGGTTGCCGAAGAAAATCCGGGTTTTAAGGTATTTCACCTAGCTTAAATGCAGGATTACCGCTATAGTCCATGTTGCAACATGGTTCCCGCAAATGATTGCGATTTTTGCGTTAGTTTTCGTTCAATAATCAATAAGTGAAAAAGCTGAATACTGTTCTTATAAAAAATATGGTTTGTCAGCGTTGCGTGATGTCGGTGACAGAAATATTCAACAGGTTGAAGATCCCATTCAACAATATTAGTATGGGTGAAGTTGAGACTTCCGTCAAACTCAGTGCAGCCCAGCTCAAATCCATCGATGAGGAACTAAGAAAAGTAGGATTTGAATTAATTGAAACCAGGGTCAATAAGATCATTGAGGACATAAAGAAACTCGTGATCGGATATATTGGTCTTGGAATGGAAAGCCAGGATATTAAGCTATCAAGCTTTATTACAAAAAAGCTTTCTTATGATTATAGCTACCTCAGCGATCTTTTTTCATCTATTGAAGGAAAAACGATCGAACAATTTTTTATAGAACAAAGGATAGAGAAAGTAAAAGAGCTGCTGGTCTACGATCAACTTTCATTGACTGAGATTTCCTATGAAGTCGGATTCAGCAGCGTGCATCATTTGTCGGCTCAATTCAAGAAAGTAACGGGTCTCACACCTTCTCATTTTAAGAAAATAGGTTCTGAGAAGCGTAAGTCTTTAGATGAGATCTGATCCAAAAATTATATACATCTTCCCCTCAATTGCATAAGAGCAAGGGCCCTTGCCGATCGTAGTTTTGAGTTATCAAATCAAATTAATAACTCTAAAAACAAAGATCATGAAAACAGTAAAACAGACATCAACCCACAATCCAAATTGCAATTGCGTAGTTTGTTTTTGCGGACCGAAATGTAGTTGTGGCACTCAAGCCAGCTAATTTATTGAGAGGCTTCGGCCTCTCTTTTCTAAAATTTTCAAAGCAAACAAAATGAAACCAAATACCAAATATTTTGATCTGACTGTTTCAGAATTTCACTGGAACATTTCTGAAAATAAAACCATCAAAGCCTGGGGTTTTAATAATACCCTTCCTGGCCCGGTGCTTACTGCAAAGCAAGGCGACAAAGTAGTGGTAAACGTTCACAACCAACTTAGCGAAGCCACGATCATCCACTGGCACGGTGTAAGACTGAATGCTTCAATGGACGGTACCGGCGAAGTGCAAAAACCGATTCAGCCGGGAGAATCATTTCAGTATGAATTTGAGGTTCCGGATGCCGGCACATTCTGGTATCATTCTCACTATAATGAAACCAGCCAAATGGAAAGAGGCATGTATGGATCGCTCATAGTTGAAGAGACAAACCAGGAATTGAAAACTGATAAAGACAGGGTGTTCATGATAGACGACATGAAGCTTACCAAAAGCAATTTATTCAAAGAAGGTGGTCGGTTGGCGCGTTGGATAGAAAGGCATGATGGCCGCCAGGGTGATGTACTGCTCGTGAATGGTAAAGAAATGCCGGCAATAGAAATGAATGCTGGCCAGACGGAAAGATGGCGTTTCATAAATGCTTCAAGTGCAAGGTACTTTCGACTATATCTGGGCGGAAATTTCTTCAAATTGATCGGCACCGATGGCGGCTTGTTAGAAAAGCCAATCGAAATGAATGAAATAATGATAACACCCGGTGAAAGAGTTGAGTTGTTAGTAGGCGGATTTTCAAAAGGCGATATTATTCATCTGGAGTCATTACAATATAATCGTGTTACGTTTCTGAAAGCAAGACGTGAGACCTTTGCTACAATACATGTGGGCGCTGAAAAACCGTCGATATTTTTTTGTCCCGAATCGCTTAGATCAATTGAGATGCTGGCATCCCAGGCAGCAGCACCTACAAGAAGTGTAAAGCTTTCCGTGGGACCCAGCATCAGGCGCGGTATTGATTTTTTAATTAATAGTGAGATGCATCATACTGACGAGCCGGTAATCGTGGGTGATCTGCAAATTTGGGAATTAAGCAACAGAAGCCTTATGGACCACCCGTTTCATCTTCATGGGTTTTTCTTCCAAGTGATAGACATCGACGGCAAGCCTCCGGTTTATAAAGCATGGAAAGACACAATTAACCTGAAACCAAGAAGCAAAGTTACTATTGCATGGATGCCTGACAATCGCCCGGGAATGTGGATGTATCACTGTCATATACTCGAGCATCATGAAGCCGGAATGATGGCCGCATTTGAGGTGGTTGATCCTGTGATTGGAAGAAAAATGCCGGCGCACACACATTCTCATTCATGTTCGATCTAAAAAATTAAAAAATCAACAATCATGAAAAAGATAATCATTCTCTCAATACTGCTTGTTGGATCAACAGCAGTGTTTTCACAAAATGACCCACAATGGGTAGAACAATATTGCCAGGTAATTGCTACTCCAAGAGTGTTCAGCAGTAAGGTTACTATTGAAATTGACTTTGGCGAAGAAAGAAGTGTTTGGCGCGACAACCGCTTGAAAAGCTATGACGGCAAGCTGAAAAAATTCAATACAGTGATTGACGCGCTCAATTATATGGGAAAAGATGGATGGATTTTTATAAACGCCTATCCCGTGAGATCCGGAAATTCCGAAATATATCATTTTGCATTCAAAAAAATGTTTTTGAAAACGGAAGTTGAAGAATGAGCTGCTGTAAATTTTGTTAAATAATGTACCGCATTTCGCACGTCAAAAAATCTTAGATTCGGGTTGAATAAATCAATCTTGATGCAATCCTGGATTATCATTTGCTGCTGCGCAATTTTTCTTTCCTGCACTTTACATGCACAAAGCGGCTGGCAGCAATTATTTAATGGTAAAGATCTAAAAGGATGGAAACATGCGGCAGGCAAAGCTGATTTCAAAGTTGAAGATGGAATGATCGTTGGCACTACGGTCGCGAATTCGCGCAACAGTTTCCTTGTAACAGAAAAAGAATATGGCGATTTTATTCTCGAGGCCGATGTACGGGTAGAAGATGAGGAAGGAAATTCAGGAATTCAAACCCGCAGTCATTTAGATACCAAAGCTTTTGATGGTGAAGGAAAAGTTTATGGCCGTCAGTGTGAAGTAGACCCAACGTCCAGACGATGGACCGGAGGAATCTATGATGAAGGCAGAAGAGAATGGCTTTATCCCATGCAGTTAAATGCCGCCGCGCAATACGCGTATAAGCCAGCAAGCTTCAATCATTTTCGCATTGCATGTATAGGAAACGAAATGAAAACCTGGGTAAATGGAATTGCCGCCGCGTATGTTGTTGACACGTTAGATACTAAAGGGTTTATTGGTCTGCAGGTGCATGCGATTAATTCGCCCGATCACGCAGGTAAAAAAGTTTTTTTTAAGAATATCAGGATCAAAACCAGCGGATTTGATAACACAGATTTCCCTTTTGGGATTTATGTGATGAATTTTGTTCCAAACAACCTTAATTCCTATGAGAAAAAAACTGGATGGAAATTATTGTTTGACGGAAAAACGAATAAAGGTTGGCGGAGTGCAAAAACTAATTCCTTTCCGGAAAAAGGATGGGTAATCAGCAATGGCAGGATCACTGTGCAGGATGCTGCAGGTAAAGAGGCGGCTAATGGCGGTGATATTGTAACCGAAGAGCAATTCAGCGCTTTTGATTTTTCATTTGAATTCAAAATAACGCCCGGTGCCAATAGCGGTGTAAAATATTTTGTAACACTTGCAGAAGACAGTAAAGGTTCCGCCATAGGTCTCGAATACCAGGTGCTTGACGACAGTTTACACCCGGATGCGAAGATGGGCCGTGATGGCAATCGTACACTTGCTTCTTTATATGATCTCATCAAAGCTGAAAAGCAAAAAAGATTTTTGCGAAACACAGGTGAATGGAATCTTGGCCGCATCGTTGTTTACCCAAATGATAAAGTCGAACACTATCTCAATGGAATAAAAGTTCTTGAATATATCAGGGGTTCAAAGCAATTCCGTGATCTCGTGGCAGTGAGCAAGTATGTGATCTGGAAAAATTTTGGGGAAGCGCAGCAGGGACATATTTTACTGCAGGATCATGGTAACGAGGTTTCTTATCGCAGTATCAAGTTGCGAAAACTAAAACACTTGCAGTAATATTTTTGATTTCACTTAAATCTATTTTATGGGTTTATCACGCAGGCATTTTATCCGGCAATCAGTAAAAGCATCTGCTGCAGTTTATGCGGCTTCTTTGGGATTTAGCGCCAAAAGCTATGGCAGGATATTGGGATCCAATGATCGCGTAAATGTCGGGATCGTTGGTTTTTCTGACCGGTTCAGAAGTTCATTATTGCCTTCTTTCATGAATCATTATAAAGAGTTCAATTTCGATATCATTGCGGTGAGTGATATATGGAAACTGAGAAGAGAGGAGGGGCGCGAATTTCTGAAAGAGAAGCTGGGTCATGATGTAACTGCTTGTGTTAATAATGAAGCACTGTATAAGATCAAGGATGTTGATGCCGTGATCATCAGCACTGCCGACTTTCAACATGCTTTGCATGCGATCGAAGCTGTCAGCGCGGGTAAAGATGCTTATGTAGAAAAACCATTTGCCGAAACAATGGAAGATAACCGCGCTGCACTGAAAGCGATCAAGGCATCAGGTAAGATCATACAGATAGGATCGCAGAGAAGAAGCGGAGGAAATTATAAAGCGGCAGCGAATTTTATTCAATCTGGAAAGTTCGGGCCTGTTACAATGGTTGAACTTTCATGGAACGTGAATCAACCCGGGAGATGGAGAAGACCTGCATTGGTTGCAAAATGCAGGGAAGAAGACACGGATTGGAAAAGATTCTTAATGAATCGGCCCTTTGAATCATGGGACCCAAGAAAATATCTTGAGTTCCGTTTGTTCTGGCCTTATTCCTCAGGTATGCCTGGTCAGTGGATGAGTCACCAGATCGATACCGTGCATTGGTTTAGCGGTCTGCAGCATCCGCGATCGGTCGTAGCAAATGGTGGTATATATATGTGGAAGGATGGTAGAAAGAATTGGGATACTACAACAGCAGTATTCGATTACGGTCCGCAAAAAGATATGAGCAGCGGGTTCCAGGTAAGTTTTACATCACGCATGCACAACGGTGATGAAAAGCCTGCAGAGATTTATTACTCGAATGGAGGTGAGTTAAATCTTATCACCAATAAGATTTCACCAAATGGAGGTTTGCGGGGAAATTTTGCATCGGCCATGAATATGAAGCCGAATCTTCTTCCGGAATTAACGCTCGCTGATGATTCAGAAAAAGTTGTGGCTTCAGCCAATACAGGCGCGGATATTCTGACCAGTAATCATATGCGCAATTTTATGGAATGCGTGAAATCCCGCAAGCAGGCTAATGCACCGGTAGAAGCCGGATATAGTCATTCTATCGCGACGATCATGACCAATGCCGCTGTGCGCACGGGTGAAAAAGTAACATTTGATGAAGCCCGACAGGAAGTAATTACCGGTGGCAAACCGTTTAAGTATTAAACTCAGGAGATGAAAAAAATATTAGTCGCGCTTTTATTGATCCATCTAAGTTTTTTTGCTTTTTCGCAAAAAGGATTTGCATTCAAAGAAGACAAGGATAAAAAGCAGGTAAATATTTTTTTCAATAACAAATTACTGACGGCCTATTGTTATTACGATTCAAGCAGGAAGCCATTTTTATTTCCTGTTAATACCGTTGATGGCATTACGGTCACACGCGGTTATCCTTTTGCGCCAGTTGCCGGAGAGCGAACTGATCATCCACATCATACAGGGATCTGGCTGAATTATGAATCTGTAAATGGACTCGACTTCTGGAATAATTCAACAGCTATACCGGTTGAGAAGCGATCCCAATATGGAACTATCACGCATGAAAAAATTGTGGAAAGGATCGCCGGTCAGCAAAATGCTTCATTGACTGTAACTGCTGAATGGCGGGCTCCGGGTGGACGCGTGTTGTTGCACGAAAAGACCTTGTATAAGTTTAGTGTTGATCAAAACACTTTTATCATAGATTGCATTACTAAATTGGTTGCCGCTGATACCGTAGTTGTTTTCAAAGATGTAAAAGATGGCATGTTTGCGATCCGTGTTGCGCGTGAACTGGAAATGCCATCGCGTGAAGCGACAAACTTTGTCGATAATAAAGGCAATGCGACTGAAGTAAAATCTATGGGCAATAATGATGTTACCGGTATGTATTATAGTAGTGAAGGTTTGACCGGTGATTCAGTCTGGAGCAGTAAAGGACCATGGACTATGCTCAGAGGAAAAAAACAAAATAAGGACATAACGATTGCTATCATCGATCATCCGTCAAACCCGGGATATCCTGCTTACTGGCATGCACGTGGCTACGGATTGTTTGCCATAAATCCGCTGGGAAGGAAAATATTCAGCAAGGGAGCAGAAGAACTTAATTTCTCGCTGAAGCCAAATGCATCCACCATTTTCAGGTACCGTGTACTGATTCATAGCGGAACGCTCTCAAAAATTGATATGGATCAAGCCGCGGGAAAATTTGCGCTCAGCAAATGAAAGTTTTAGATCGGATAATGATATAGCACCATTTGATGATGTATCATTGCATTAGCGCCACTAATCTTAAAAAGCCATTAGTAATAGCGATAAAAATTCCTGCCCTTTTACAATTCAATCTTAGTCGATGGAGAAAATATCCCTGCTTGAAAAGTTACATTCCAAGATGGTCGAAGAGGTGCAGGATTTTGCCATCGTGCTCCTTGATCTGGATGGAACGATACTTACCTGGAATAAAGGTGTTGAAAAGATCAAAGGATATAAACTTGAAGAAATTGTCGGACAGAACTTCAGCATTTTTTATATGCCCCGTGACAGACAGGATGGATTGCCACAAAAGCTTATTGACCTGGCCGCGAAAGAAGGCAGAGCGAAACATGTCGGGCGCCGCGTTCGCAAAGATGGAACTACATTCTGGGGCAGCATTTTGATCACGGCTTTGCATGATGAAGATGGAACAGTGATGGGGTTTACGAAGTTGACGAGAGAGTTGAGAGATAATGAGATTGAGTAGCAAAATAAGAAATAAGGAATAAGGAATAAGAAATTAGAAAGTTGATCAGTTCCTTAGTTGAATAGTCTTTTGCTATGGCGACTTATGTGCGACGATAGTAGAATATTTCCAACCTCGGAGTGCACCACTTTCTTATTCCTAATTTCTAATTTCTTATTCCTTATTCTCCTCCGGAGCGGCTACCAGTCCTTTGACCAGCTTCTTCCACTGCGATTTTGAAAGTCCGAGCATGGCGCCGATGGCGATCAGAAAATTCCTGAGTATATCGAGTTTGCGTTTTTGTCTTGTATTTGGCAATTCATTTCTCCCATGCACTTCTGCTTTCACGACCAGGCCTTCGCGTTGTACAATAAATGTACTGGTCGCATCTTTTTTAAAAAAATGAGCCACTTTTGCTGAGTTGTTTGTTGGATTGCTGGACGGTCTTACCTTCATCGAAATCATTTCGCTGTCTTTGCTTTCATCCTTTGTGTGTTCAATTTTTTCTATTCGCACCCAATCAAAACCATCACCCGTTTTTGAACCGGGACCGGGAATATCTATTTTCAAATAATCGCCAGCGATGGCAGGCCTTTTTAAATCTTTGCCATTGGAATCAGCAAGTACAAAATTTGCGGTAGCATAACCACACAATTTATCCCAACCTGAGATATTCAGTAAACGTCCTTTTGCTATAGAAAACAGCGCCCGGGCTTCCTCACGGCTTTTTGTTCTGACAGCGTGGCTGGTATCAGATCCGGCACCTTTTTCCTGTTGCGGAATATTTTTTTCATGACCAGATTGCATAGCCTGATGATTCAATATCTATGCCTCTTATCATTTCACAGTCAGAACTTCTTTCTATGCGAAGGATTTTTTCACGAGTTTTGATGAAAACTAATTGATGTTGTACAAAAGATTGTCCCCTTTCCTTCTTGCTTTTTTGATATGTATACAATCATTTGCACAAAAAAAGCTTTCAGCCAATGACAGGAAGATTGAGGTGATTTTCCTGCAGGTAAATGACGTTTACGAGATCTCACCACTTGATCACGGCAACGCCGGAGGCATATCGAGACTTGCAACGGTGCGCAAGGAATTGCTCCAGTATAATCCGCGGACCTATACAGTGATCGCGGGTGATTTTGTTTCTCCATCGGCGATCGGAACTATCCTCCTCGATACAGCAGCAAGAAAAAAAATCGCTGGCATGCATATGATTGAATCGTTTAATGGTGCAGGAATTGACCTGGCAACTTTTGGCAATCACGAATTTGATATAAGTGCCAATGAGCTAAGCGAGGCAATCAACCGTTCATCATTTGAATGGGTGAGTTCCAATGTACGGCACAACGATAGCAGCGGGCTAAGGCGATACAGCAAACTTAAAAATGGAAAGAATGTTTCCATTCCCGAGTATCGCGTGCTTTCATTTAAAGATGCCAAAGGCAATTCTGTGAAAATAGGTGTGTTTGGCCTTACCCTTGAAACTCCCGGTAAAAAAAGAAATGAAGCGTATGATGATTATTATCTGAGTGCGGATAAAGCGATAAAAGCATTGAAGGGCAAATGCGATTTTATTGTAGCGCTTACGCATCTTGAGATTGGAATGGACAGAGAACTGGCGCGGCGTTTCCCTGAAATAAAATTGATACTCGGTGGTCATGAGCATATCAACTCCTATGAAAGATCAGGAAAAACGATCATTGCAAAAGCGGATGCCAATGCACGCACTGCTTATATTCATTCATTGAAATATGATACACGCAGGAAAACGCTCGATGTTAAATCGAGGCTACTTGTGATCAATAACGCGATTGAAAGTGATAGCGCAACTCAAAACATTGTTGATAATTGGAACCACAAAGCTCACGACATTTTGAGCCGTCAGGGATTTGATCCCTGCGAGATCCTTGACAGTCTTTCTGAACCACTTGATGGCCGCGAGCTGGTAATTAGAACCGAACCTACCAATTTGGGTGAATTAATAGGCGAGTCAATGTCTGAAGCGTTGGCCATACATACGGATTGCGCGATTTATAACAGTGGGAGCATCAGGGTAGATGATGTGCTGAGTGGATATATCACGCAGTATGATATGTTCCGCGTGTTACCATTTGAAAATAAAATTCTCGTTAAGGAACTAAGCGGACAGGTGATAGATTCATTGTTGAGAACAAATCCGGGTCGCAAACACGATGGCAGTTTTTTGCAATATTCCGGCATCAGCAGGAAAGACACGATGTTTTATATAAATGGGAAAATGCTTTACCATGATACGACACGCTACAAAGTTGCCATGAATTACTATTTAGCGATGGGTTTCCAGGCAGGTCTGAATTTTATAGGTAGCATTGCTCCGGCGGCCGATCAGTCACCGCCTTTGACCATTTCAAATAATGATATGCGGAAGGCATTGATAGAAAAGTTCAGGAGAAAGTACAGGAATGGTCCGAAGTCATGGCCGGTTAGCAGCAAACAAGTGCCATGCTATTGATAGCCTGATTATAAATTTTATTTTCGGTCATAAACTTTCCAACCAACATTATGAAATCAATTCTTATAATTATTGCTTTTCTTATCAGTTGCGTTGCCATCAACGCTCAGAATGGTAATGAACCTGTCAGGCTCACTGATATGTTGAAGATAAAAACGGTAGGCAATATCGTGGTATCAAAGGATGGACATCGCGCTGCCTTTACTGTGACAAGTATTGAGCCGGATGAAGCGAACAAATCCGATTACAAATACCTTACGCAGATCTTTGGTTTGCAAATTGCGGCGAATTCAACACCGATTCAACTTACTACTGCAAAGGAAGGGGCATCACAACCTGTGTGGAGTCCGGATGGCAATCGCCTCGCGTTTGTGCGCAACACTGATGGCAAACCACAAATCTTTATTTTGCCGATGGATGCCGGCGAACCCATGCAGCTCACCCGCTATAAATATGGAGCTTCCAATCCAAGATGGTCACCGGATGGCAAGCAAATAATTTTTTCTTCAGGCATTTCCCTTGCTGATCTTGTAAAGGATACTGTGTTGACCAAAAACATGTCACTTCCTGCCTGGCCTTCTGAAAAGCCAGGTCTGTCAAATGAAGAACAATATCCGGTCAAAAAAATGAAAGCAAATCCGGATGGCAGCATGGCGGAAGTCAGGGCATGGCTTGATAACAATGTGGCGGATAGGAAAGCAATCGTTCTTAATAAACTGAATTTTCAATCAGAGATGAATATATCTGCTGAAACCAGCTTCAGCCAGTTTTTTATTATAGATGCCAAAGCAAACGCTGAGCCCGTATCGATCACAAAAGATTTTTACCGGTATAATAATGCGGATTTCACTCCTGATGGAAAGAAAATAATTATTTCGGGTGATGTGGATTCTTTAGAAAATCCCGACCGCTCACTTGAAAACGAAATCTTCATCGCAGATATTGATGGACGAAACATGAAGATGTTGTTGGGTGAAAAAGGCAAGAGTTTCAACAGCGCGTTGGTTTCGCCCTCTGGCAAATGGCTGATCTTCCAATACAGTACGACTGCTGATGTGAATATTTCGGACTTCGGCATTATGCCGGTAAATGGATCGCAGAAGGACATCATCAAAATACCATTCGACCGTTCAAAGGGAAATCTTACCTGGAGCAAAGATGACAAGCAGGTTTATTTTGCGGGAGTTTCCAATGGTGGCTCAGTGCTTTACAGGTTAGATCTTGATTCAAAAAAAATTACTCCTTTGACCGGATATGATACGGGAATCAATTCTTTTGGTATTGCAGGCGATCGTATCATTTATGCAAAGACCCAGGTTTCAAATCCTTCAGAGTTGTATAGCGCGGATCTTCTGATGAAGAATGAAAAACAGGTAAGCAATTTTAATAGTTGGGTAAAAAATAAAAAGCTTTCATTTCCCGAGAAAAAAACTTTTACAAACAGTAAAGGACTGGAAGTTGAATACTGGATCATGAAACCGGCGAACTATGAGCAGGGAAAAAAATATCCTTTGTTACTCGAGATCCACGGTGGACCTTCTTCCATGTGGGGACCTGGTGAATCGACCATGTGGCATGAGTTTCAGTTTTTCTGCAGCAAAGGTTATGGTGTCGTTTATTCAAACCCACGCGGCTCCGGTGGATATGGATTGGATTTCCTCAGAGCAAATATCAATGACTGGGGAGCCGGTCCATCGAGCGATGTACTTACTGCACTTGATAAAACTGTTGCTGAAGGTTGGGCTGATACCAGCAAATTGTTGATCACCGGTGGTTCGTATGCAGGTTATTTAACCGCATGGATCATCAGTCATGATAAAAGATTCAAAGCGGCGTGTTCCCAAAGAGGTGTATATGATCTGAGCACATTTTTCGGCGAAGGCAATGCATGGAGACTCGTGCCGAATTATTTTGAAGGTTATCCATGGGAACCCAAAGTAAAAGCAGTGCTTGTGCGTGAATCACCGATCACTTATGTCGACCAGATCACGACTCCATATATAATATTCCATGGTGCCAATGACAGGAGAACAGGTTTTGTTCAGGGTGAAATGATGTACAGAAGCCTGAAAGTTCTAGGTCGTCCTGTCGAATACGTCGTACATCCCGGAGCTACGCACGAGATCACGCGGAGCGGAGACAACCGTCAGCGGATGGATCAGATGTTGAGGACGTGGGAGTTTTTTGAGCGATGGATTAGGTGATTGGTTGGGAGTAGGAATTAGGAATTGGGAATTTGGAATTTGGAGCGTCCGTAATTTGAAACTTTTTGTAAGGGTGGGTATTAAAATAAAACGCTCATCGCGATGCGACGAGCGTTTTATTTTCAAATCAAAAAAAAGTTTCAAATATCGAAAAGATCAACTTTTACATTTTACATTCAATATTCTACATTTTACATTCTCAAAAACCTTTCTTCACAAACCCTCTCTTCTTCATCAACGCATCGACCTTGGGATCGCGGCCACGAAAATTGCGATAGCCTTCTGCCGGATCGACTGTGTTGCCGACTGAGAATATATACTGCCTGAGTTTTTTTGCGACTTCTTTATCATATGGACCTTTGCCTTCCATAAAAGCACCGAATGCATCGGCTGTCAATACATCAGACCAGAGATAACTGTAATATCCCGCGGAATATGAATCACTGCTGAATATATGTCCAAATTGTGGCGTGCGGTGACGCATCACGATTTCCTTTGGCATGCCAAGTTGTTCGAGCGTTTCTTTTTCAAATGCATCCGGGTCAATCCTTTTATCTCCCGCAAGATGGAGTTTCATGTCCACTAAAGCACTTGCCAGATATTCTGTTGTTGCAAAACCTTCGTTGAAAGTATCCGCTCTTTTAATGCGCTCCACCAATTCTTTTGGAATAGGCTTTCCTGTTTTATAATGCAGTGCGAACCGTTGTAATACTTCGGGGGTAGAAAGCCAGTGTTCCAGCAATTGAGAAGGAAACTCTACATAATCACGAAATACGTTTGTGCCCGCAAGGGTAGGATAAGTGACGTTTGATGAAAGGCCATGAAGCGCGTGTCCAAACTCATGGAATAAAGTACTTGCATCATCCCAGGAGATCAGCACCGGTTCGCCCTCTTTTCCTTTTATAAAATTTGCATTGTTTGAAACAATGGTGGTTACTTTATCAAGTTTTTGTTGTGAACGATAAGCATTCATCCACGCACCCGAGCGCTTGCCTGCACGGGCATAAGGATCAAAATACCACAGACCGATATGTTTGCCGGTAGTTTTGTCTTTTACTTCCCATACTTTGATATCGGGATGATAGACCGGTACATCATTCACCGGAGTAAAGGCGAAGTTGAATAGTTCGCCAGCAACCCAAAACATACCTTCTCTTAAATTATCCAGCTGCAAATATTCCTTTACTTCATTCTGGTCGAGATCATATTTTGCTTTTCTTACTTTTTCAGCATAGTAGCGATAGTCCCATGGCTCAATAGTGATGTTTGCACCTTCTTTGTTTGCTACATCCTGCATATCCGCAACTTCTTCTTTGACACGCTCGACCGCGGGCTTCCAAACTGCTTCCATTAATGCGAGTGCATTTTCAGGAGTTTTAGCCATTGTGTTCTCCACACGCCAGTGCGCATGCGTTTTAAATCCCAGCAAGGCAGCTCTTGCGGCGCGAAGCTGAAGAATTTCGGTAATGATTGCATTATTATCATGCTCACCACCATTATCACCACGGTTTACAAACATGCGCCATGCTTTTTCACGGAGGTCACGGCGGTCACTGTAAGTAAGGAATGGATCGATAGATGATCTTGTGTTTGAGATCACCCATGCACCGGGATGTTTTTTTGAATTCCCTGCGGCCGCGGCGGCATCGCGGAGTGATTGCGGAAGACCGGCCAGGTCTTCTTCTTTATCCATCACAAGAATTAGATCGGTTTCATCAGCGAGCAGGTTTTGATTGAAGCTTGTATACAAATCAGCCAGTTGTTGATTTATTTGTGTCAGGCTTGCTTTTGAAGCTGCATTAAGTTTTGCTCCTGCGCGAACAAAATCATTATAATATTTCCAGGTCAGCCGTTGTTGCTCTGCAGTTAATTTTTTTGTTGCAGGAGATTTGTAAACTGCTTCTATGCGACGGAATAATTTTTCATTCTGCGTAATCTTATCTGAGAATGCTGATAGTTTTGGCGCCATCTCTTTTTGCACGGCCTGGAATTCAGGCGTACTCATCGAAGTGCTCCAGATACCGTAGAAAGTTTGTACCCGGTCAAGCGTTTCGCCAGCGCGCTCCAGGGCAACAATTGTATTGTCAAATGTCGCCGGTCTTTTATCATTTGCGATCTTTTCAATGTCTGCAAGATTCTCCGCCATACCCGCTTCGAGTGCAGGTTTGAAGTCAGCAACTTTTACTTTATCAAAAGGAGGAAACCCATTGTATGAACCCACCCATTTTTTTAAAAGCGGATTATCATCTACGAAGGGCGCGGCCACAACTTTATATTTCTTACCAGTTTTTACAGGACCAGGTCCTGCTGCGCAGGTAATTGCCATAATGGTAACAGCATTTGCCAACAGGAAAATGCGAACCGTGTAAAAATTCTTATACATAATAAAAATTTTATTGATTGGAGAAAGAAAATGAGGAGTATGAAAGTAAGGAATTGTAGGGAAATGCAGAATGTAAAATGTCGAGTGTAAAATGTAAAAGGGCTTCGCGGTTGAAGATCAAACGTGATTTGTTGCACTCAATTATTGCAGTTAAGCGATGAGCTTAGTTGGGGCTGACGATTAATTTCTGAGTTTTTCCGTTGATGCTGATATAATACATTCCGGGTTTGTAGTTATCAAGCCTGAGCTGTACATTATTATTATTGCTGATAATTTCCTGATGTTGCAAGACTCTGCCTGCATTATCCGAGATCCTGATGTTTAATTTTTGCGCTGGCATTCCGGCAATCGAAATATTTACAAATTGCTTTGCAGGATTGGGATATACTACGATCAAATTGTTAGAAGCTTCTTTACTCAGCATGACAACGTTTGAATACGTATAAGAGTTATCGTGGTCGATCATTTTTAATCGATAATGGTTTACTGATGCTGGATCGTTGTCTGTGAAGTTGTATTGTTTTTCAAATGCGGAACTGCCCGCTGCTGTCACCCGGCCGATATCTGTCCATGCCAGTCCATCCCCGGTTGCTCTTTGAATAATAAATTCACGGCTTTCGAGTTCACGTGCTGTGCTCCAGTTCAGGAAGATCTTATCTGATGATGCATTCCATGCACCTTTGAACGACATCAGTGTAAATGGCAGAACAAGATCACTGCGCGTATACCAGATCGGTGCTGAAACAATTTTGTTGCCATCGGCCTGCGTGATAATGACAAAATAATACCAGCTGGAATTATTGGCCTGCAGGTTGGCCGCATCGCCACTTGTAAAGTTGAATGATGATGTATTACTATAAGTAGCTATGGGAAATGAAGGTTGAGTAGCGCCTGTTTGCCCTCCCCACAGTTCGATATTGGAAACTGTTTCTCCATCGGGATCAATAACGAGTAAGGATAGCGAAGGACGACCACCACGGGTGAGAATACTACCCATCGGATCCTGTCCGCTTTTGAAATCAACACGTACATTGCAATCCTGCGAAGCATAATACCTGCGGGCACGAAGTGCTTCCATCAGGGCGGTTCGGCTTTTTGATGTAGCAAGCACTACCGTGCGGTTTGCATTAGCAGTTCCGAAAGTCATGTAATGATTATCCTGGTCCATTTGCGGAGCAACATAATATCCTTTTGCCAACAAAGATTTGAAATAACTTATATCGCTTAACGGAGAAGGATAATCATTATAAGTTGTGCTCACTGAAAATGCGGGTCCGCTTTCTACTGCTGAACCAACAATCGCGCTTGCGGCCGAAGCCATGAATGCACTTGAAAGATCATTGTAATCGGAAGTATGTGGATGCGCAAGTGTAGCAAAAGCACCGGGATGGTTGTTGACCGCATTCCAAAGACCAGTGTAATCGTTCTTAGCAACAAAAATATCATAGTTACCTGCTTCCCATCCAACCAGTTTATCTTCGAGACCATAAACCAGCACGTGGCCACCATTGCTGATCACTCCCCATTCCATTCCCCAAAGTGTTACAATACTATTTCCTGTATTGGGACTTGTAACGCCGTTTACGGTTTGTGCATGATTATAGCCCCTGAGATAATCAGGATAACTCATACCTGCACCGGAATGATTATGCTCCGATATCCCAAGAAAATCCATGCAGTTCGCGTCTCTTGCAAATTCAAAATCATCTTTAGGGGTCTTCGAAGTGTTGTCTTTATTTCCATCACTATAGCTGGAGTGTGCATGAAGATTGCCAAATAAATATTGAAAGCCCGTTGCAGCATCAAATGGTTGCGCGGTGACTTCCGATCCTGACGACCATGAGCTGCCGAGTCGGGTGAAAATCCTGAAGTAATAGCCTGTATTATTAGTGAGGCCCGTAACATTTATGGAGTTGCCATTGCCCCGATAGACTACTTGTTCACCGGAAACATAGTTTGCATTAGCCGGAGCCGTATAGCTTGATCCTGCTCCGGTGATCGTAGCTGTTGAAGCAACGATCAGCAACTGGTCATAGCATGAGGCGCCGGGGTTTGTCCATGTAAAAGAAATATGTGCGTTCCCCGCGGCAGGAGTGAACGATGTAACATTAGCAGGTGTAATGCATGCAGTGGTGAAATTGCCCGTCAGACCGGGTGTCTTATAACAATTACCTGTATTGTTGAATTCAAAAACAGCGAAATGATAATTCGTATTTGGAGAAAGCGAATTGTAATTAAATGATGAAGCCACACCATTATATATTACCAGGTTTCCTGTGCTGGTCTCGCTACCTACAGGATATGCCACGCTGTTGAATGGTGCCTGGGTTACCGGTGCGCCTATTCTTGCAACGATAAGCACTTTATCACCACTACCCCTGGTATAGTTAAGATTGATGGAATTGCCGGTGATGACTGAAGCTGTCAGACTATTTGCCTGCGTTGTCGGAGCCGTACAGGCAGGAGGTGTTGTAGTATTTATTGTTCCCGTAAGTGGAGCAACAAAGTTGTAGCAATTAGATGATGCATCATAGCTATAAATAAAGAAATAGTAGGGTGTACCTGGAGTGAGTGAGCCTGCATTAAAGCTGGTAGTATTCCCAACCGAAACGACTACACTGTTGCCAATGATATCATCTGCATTATACTCCTGACCATTGGCTGGTTGTGAGCCCGGCGTATTAAAAGGGCTAACTAACACGAGGTAGGCGCTGGCATTGATGCTACCCGCCCCGGCTGGATTGAAACTACCGCTGATATTATTAAATGATGCATTGAGTGCAAGACCTGTTGGCTGATTGGTAGGCGCGCAAGGTGATTCGATACCGGTAACGCGGATATTGTCGATGCGATTGTTTCCGCTGGGCGAAGTGGCGCCGGAAAGCGTGATACGTATTTTGAAATTTGGATTGTTATTTGCCGCAGGCAGCGAAATAAAATTTATCGTTTGTAAAGAAAAAGATGTCGCCGTTCTGCCGGTGATGGTGGTGAGGGTTGTAAAATTGATCCCGTCAATTGAATATGCAATATCATGGGTAGTAAATCCGGAAGCTGTGCCCCGGGTAGCATAGGTAAGCCTGATGTCCTTATAACCTAAAGTTGATGCATTGATAGTAAGTGAAAATCCATTGTTGTTTGTCCCCACGATCGAATAAGAATCGCCAGCCGTCGATGAAGAAAAGGATGGCGCGTCTAAGGTTGATCCACCGAAATTATCGGTATAATCAAAATCATGGGAGATAGTGCCTGCGTTGACGCTGTTTGTTGCCGAAATGGGAGATGGCCATTTCATCCCTGTCGTAGTGGATGCGCCGGAATTAAAATCCCAGTAATGGATGTTTACCTGTCCAAATATTGATGAGGTGAAAAACAGCAGAAGGCAGGCAATGGTGATCTCTCTCATAGAGCAGTAAATACGTCGTGTTTTGTGGCTTAAACGAACGGCAAATATAGAATGAATAAATGTAGGAGAGAAGCGGGCTATTCATGTAAATACTATTGATAATAGGTCGTAGATCTACGATAGGTTTAGAAAATTGCCTAATAGTATACTCTTACCTTCTAATGGTAAATACTGTTAAAAAACTAAATTAAAGTTGAGTCACTGGGCTCATTTTTCTTTCTTTGTCAAATCGAATATCCTTGTGTATTTCCATGTGAATCAATTCATAGAAAGCCTGCAGGTCAGGTAAGCGCAACAATCGTTTGCGTGGCATGAGGGTAATCGTATTTTACCGTATACCTAAACCATACCCTTACCTATGTCAAGAATAACCATACTTATCGCCGATGACCATACCCTTGTCAGAGAGACCTGGGTTTATATGTTGAACAACGATCCAAGATTTGAAGTGATCGGCGAGGCCAGTTCGGGGGAAGAGGCAGTTGAATTAGCAAGATCCATCCGGCCTGACGTTGTGCTCATGGATATTAATCTTCCCGGAATCAAAGGTTTTGAAGCTACCCATTTAATAAGAAAATATTCTCCTGGCTCGAAGATCCTGGCCGTTTCATTGCACACACAACCGGCCTATGTGAAGAAGATGATGCAAAATGGAGCCAAAGGTTATGTCACCAAAAACTCATCGAGCGAAGAATTCTTCAGAGCTATCATAGAAGTATACCACAACCGCGTTTACGTCTGCAGTGAGATAAAAAATATTTTATCCGAACAGGTCCTTACCGGCGATGAAACAGCAAATGGTTTGAATTCATTATCGCGTCGCGAAATCGAAGTGATCGGTCTAATCAAACGCGGATTTTCCTCGAAACAAGCTGCAGACTCACTTAAGATTGCAGTCAAGACTGTAGAAGTGCATCGCTATAATATTTTGAAGAAGCTGAACCTAAAGAACGCGGCTGCAATGGTAAATTATATCAACAACAGCGAGCTCAGCGCGAATTGCTAAGGAGGTGGTTGATTAGTTAATTGGTTGATTAGTTGATTGGGATTCCAGCACATTCAACAGAGTGTTCTTATCAATCATTCCTGAGTGACGCCAGACAATGTTTCCATTTTTGAATAAAATAAAAGTGGGCACGGCACTGACGCGATAAGCTTCTGCGGCTTTAGCGCTTTTGTCGATATCAACTTTTATTACTCTTGCTTTTCCTTCGGTGGCCTGTGCCACTTCTTTGATCACGGGATTCATCGCTTTACAGGGTCCACACCAGTCTGCATAAAAATCAACGAGTACAGGTTTGCCGGATCTTATGATGTCAGTAAAAGTTTCCATCATTTTCATTTTTATTGGTAAGCATGCTGACCTGCAATCGCGCAATCACGGGATTTGTTTCATCTGCATGCATGATAATTAGTTTAAAGCCAAGCTTCGAAACCAGCCAATCGGTTTTTATTTCGTTGCCGGTGCAGATAAAGACTTTTCTGAAATGATTCCTTACGGGCACCTGGGCAGCATTCAACACATTGATGGAATTGTAAAGCGCATGTTCGAGTCCACTGCCATCCTGCAAACCATTTTGAACAAGGAGGCTTGCGTAGCAACTAAGTGTTTTGCAGGTGAGGACTTCTTCGAATTCATCGATTACTGAAGCTCTTTCATCGATGTAACTGGGATACACGACAATGCTGTTGACCATAACAAAGATTTTTAATTGCCACGATGGTGAGTCGTTAAATCAACTTGCGCAACTACGCATAGCTTTGTTTTTTCTTCAATGAGGCTTGCAGCTTAAGTAATAAATCTTTTTGTTCGGCGGTTAATTTTTCAGGCAACAGAACCTGGATCGTTATCAGCAAATCACCAAATTTCCCCGGCTGATCATATCGGGGCATGCCCTTACCTTTTATCCGTAATATCTTGCCAGTTTGCGTTTCGGCCGGAATTTTTATTTTCAATTTGCCCGAAATCGTATTGATCTCTTCCTCTCCACCGAGGATGGCCGTGAACATATCGACGGTGATCGTATGTTTAATATTGTCACCATCACGATCATAGGCAGAGGGTGCGATATGAATGGTGATATAAAGGTCGCCAGGCTTTCCGCCATTTCTCCCAGGTCTTCCTTTCCCAGAAAGTTTAATCGTCAATCCATGATAAGCGCCCGGCTTTAAATGAATCCTGATATTTTCATTGTTTACATTAAAAACTTTGGATGTGCCATGAAAAGCTTCTTCCATGGAAATCTCGAGCGAGGCTTGCGCGTCCTGGCCTTTGGAATTGCGCGCAGCACCACCTTGCCTGAAGAATTGTTCGAACATATCGGAGTAATCACCAGCACCAAAAAATTCCGAAGGATCACCTTCAAAATGCTGGCCCCCGCTTGTGCCGGAGCGATACTGACCAGCGCGCGATTCATCTACTTTATTCCAATCAGCGCCATACTTATCGTATTTTTTTCTTTTGTCGGCATCACTCAAAACTTCGTATGCTTCGTTGGCTTCTTTGAATTTTTCTTCAGCCTGTTTATTCCCGGGATTTTTATCAGGGTGATATTTTACGGCAAGTTTCCGGAACGCTTTCTTAATATCGTCTGCCGAAGCGCTTTTGTCAACACCGAGTATGGAGTAGAGGTCTTTGGCCATGGAGGTACAAAGGTAAGAGAGAGTGGAGAATTGAATTAGGAATTGGGAATTGGGGATTTGGAATTTGGGGGGAGAGTCTGAGGGAGGAAGAGCTTAGGTGAGGTGGAGGGATCAACTTTTTCATTGCTAATTTCTAATTCCTTATTTCTAATTTTACCTTGTAATCCGAAACGTCGGATAAAAAACTTTTGCAATGGGTGTCTGGAATCAGCTGGCAGAGTATTTATATATCAAAAAAAAAGATCCGAACAGGCCAAAGGATAAATGGATCGGTTATATGCATGGCATCAACCGGATCAGCATTTTTGTTTTTTTACTTTGCTTAATTATTCTTGCGATCAAACTGCTGCGTTGACGAAATCAAAAATTGATCTCGCAGCTTTTGCAGATGCATTTCCACCGCGACTCAACAATTCTTTCAGCGCGGCATAATCTTTTTTTATAGTAGCGATACGCGTTTCGTTGCTGAGCAGGTCCTGCAGTTCGCGTTTAAGATTTTCTACGTTCATATCGTCCTGTATCAATTCTTTTACCACCAGTTTGTCCATGATCAGGTTCACCAGTGAAATATATTTCACCTTGATCAGTCGTTTTGCGATCTGGTAAGAAATGGCGGAACCTTTGTAGCACACGATTTCCGGAACTCCAAACAAGGCTGTTTCCAACGTCGCTGTGCCCGAAGTAACCAGGGCAGCTTTTGCGTGGAGTAGCAATTCATAAGTTTTATTTCTCGCAATGCTTACGTTAGGATAATTGGCGGTGAAGGATTGATAAAATGAATCATCTACTGCCGGTGCCTGTGCCACTACGAATTGATAAGTTGGAAAAAATTTGCTTACTTCCAGCATTACAGGCAATTTTTTCGCAATCTCCTGGCGTCTTGAGCCTGGTAATAGCGCAATTGAATTGTCAGGTAGTAGCAACTGATTTGTTGTGCTATTCTTTCGAAAATTATCGATCACTTCTACGAGTGGGTGACCAACGTATTCAACTTCCCAGTTCCATTTTGTTTTGAAATAATCTTTTTCGAAAGGAAGAATGACGATCATCTTATCAATCGAGCGCTTCATTGCATGCACGCGGTTCTCTTTCCATGCCCATACCTGGGGACTGATATAAAAAACGATTTTTAATCCTTGCTGTTTTGCCCATTTTGCAATTCGAAGATTGAATCCCGGGTAATCGATCAGCACTAACACATCAGGCTGGTAAGCGGTAATATCCTGTTTGCAGAAATTGAGGTTTTTGAAAATGGTGCGGATATTCATCAGCACTTCAGTAAATCCCATAAAAGCGAGATCGCGATAATGTTTTACGAGTTCCGCCCCGGCGCTTTCCATTTTATCTCCGCCCCAGCAGCGGATCTTTGCATCCGGATCGAGGTGGATCAACTCACGGATAAGGTTGCTGCCGTGCAGATCTCCGGATGCTTCCCCTGCTATGATATAGTATTTCATGAGGGGATGGTTGGTTGATTAGTTAATTAGTTGATTGGTTGATTAGTTGAAAACTTTCAATACCAATATTATTATTCCATAAACAAGGGTCACGAGAAAGATGCCTTTAAAGGTGTTGTACTTATTAAAATGCACATACAAGGCAAACATCAACGCGTTGGCAAGAAGTGAAAGTGTGCTCGTCGAAGTCATAAGGCGATTGTTTGTTGAAAACTCGTTCATGAATTCGCCGAAACTAAACGTAGAGAATTGAACAAAGTAAATTACGATCAATCCGAGTACGGGTCCCACTAATCCAAGTATCAATCCCAGTGCGAGGCTGTCTCTCTTAAAGATCATTATTTCCAGAGTTTTTCGAGTTTGGCCTTCAATTCATAATTGGTGAGATCGAATTGTACCGGCACCACGCTGACGAAATTGTTGGCCAGCGCCCAAACATCGGTATCGGTGCCCTTATCAAAATTTACAAATTCACCGGTAAGCCAATAATATTTGCGTCCGTTTGGATCGAGGCGCTCGATAAAATCCTCTTCATATTTTGCATAAGCCTGTTTGCAAACCATGATGCCCATGAGCAACTCTTCAGGTACAGAAGGAATGTTGACATTAAAAACGGTGTGCTTGTCGAGCGTGGTGCTCAACATTTTTTCAACTACCAGTCTTGCGTATTTTCTTGCGCCGGTAAAATCGGCTTCAATATTATAGTCCAGCAATGAAAACCCTGCAGACGGAATACTTTCAATAGCTGCTTCAACGGCGGCAGACATGGTGCCGGAGTAGATAACATTAATACTATGATTCGCTCCGTGGTTGATACCACTGAGGCAAAGGTCTGGTTTGCGATGGAGCACTTTGTCGACGGCCAGTTTCACGCAATCAACCGGGGTGCCGGTGCAGGCATAGGCTTCGATGTCGCCAAAAACGGAAACTTTATGCAGGCGAAGCGGTTGCCCGATAGTAATGGCATGACCCATTCCGGACTGCGGTTTATCGGGTGCTACGACAATGATCTTGCCCAGGTCTTTTACGGCTTCGACGAGGTTCATGATGCCGGGGGCGGTGACGCCATCATCGTTGGTGATCAGGATTACCGGGGGCTCTTTGCCAGCGCCAATTTTGACTTTGCCGCTTTTTGGAGCCGCGGTTTTTTTTGCGGCGGATTTCTTCGCTTTTGCCATATGCATCGCAAAAGTGCTGCTTTTTTTTTATACATCAAATGATGAAATCTAAAATGTAAAATATAGAAGGTGATAGAGAGGATATTGGACGGGGAATGCGGTGTAGTTGTTGTCTTTGTTGATGTTTATTTGGGTGAGGAATTAGGAAAGAACCTGGATCTTGTTTTTGGAGTAGACGTCGTTTTGGGTGGATTTCATTTTAAATAAGATGTCATCTAAACATAGATGTCACCTTGTAACAATCATATTGGCTTCGATCAATGATTACTAAAGCTGGAGAAAAAGTCGTTTTTGATTGGCAAAAAGCCCAGTTTTTTTTGAGTGTTTAAGCGATCGTTGCGCGTTTTTTATACAGAGTTAGATGTCAATTAAAAGATGTCAACTAAAAGATGTCAACTAAAAGATGTCAACTAGAAGATGTCAACTAAAAGATGTCATCTAGAAGATGTCATCTAGAAGATGTCAACTAAAAGATGTCAACTTGATCCAGAAATCATTCCCGGCAACATTATTTCACAACAACACTTGAAAAACAACTAATAAGCTGCATGCCTGGAAAAAACCTCCATTTTTTCATAGGCAATACACAGATTTTTATTGAGGGTTTCGCCAGTGATATTGGGTTTTAGACCTAGAAAGATGTCATCTAAAAGATGTCAACTAAAAGATGTCATCTAGAAGATGTCAACTAAAAGATGTCAACTAAAAGATGTCAACTAGAAGATGTCATCTAAAAGATGTCAACTAGAAGATGTCAACTAAAAGATGTCATCTTGATCCAGGTTCCATTCCCGGCGGAGTTATTTCGCAATCTATACTTTGAAAAACAACTAATAAGCTGCATGCCTGGAAAAAACCTCCATTTTTTCATCGGCAATACACAGATTTTTATTGAGGGTTTCGCCAGTGATATTGGGTTTTAGACCTGGAAAGATGTCATCTAGAAGATGTCAACTAGAAGATGTCATCTGAAAATGTCAATCAAAAGATCTCAAACCAAAAACCCTCCTCTCAAAATCCGACAACCTCACTCAATTCTCCCATCCCCGAAATCTCAACTTTAAAAAACAAAAATTTTTCCCCCACCTGCCCCTGACCTTTCCAACCACCCTCAACTATCGACCTAATCAACCAATCAACTAATCAACCAATCAACTACTCCACCCCTCCTCCAAAAAAATTTGAAATTGTCAAAAATATTAGTAATTTGCAACTAAATAAATTAGTGTATGGCAATCGCTAATAAAAATCTCAAATACCTCCGCAAACTTCGCGGTTGGACCCAGGAAGAATTCGCTCAGAAACTGCGTATCAAACGCTCCCTCCTTGGTGCCTATGAAGAAGAAAGGGCTGAGCCACGACTCGATGTACTCGAGATCGTCTGTGATATTTTCAAATTGACGCTGGATGAATTGCTTCGCAAAGATGTCAGCGAAAGCAAGACTAATTATCTCGCTAAACGCCGTGCGATGAAGCTCGCCTCCGGTCGCAGCGACATTCCATTCGTTCCTATCAAAGCAGCGGCAGGCTATCTCGCAGGATATGCCGATCCTGAATTTGTCGATGAACTAAACACATTTACCCTTCCTATGCTTGCCGGTGGAAATTACCGCGCATTCGAAATTGTCGGGGATTCTATGTTGCCTACTCCCAGCGGCTCAGTGATCGTTGGAGAAAAAGTCGAAAGTCTTGACGACGTAAAAAATAATGCGGCCTGTATCCTTATCTCCCGCAATGAAGGGATCGTTTACAAAAGAATTCAAAAAAATGGTCGCGCGAAGAATAAGCTCACCCTTGTAAGTGACAACCCGGTCTTTCATCCCTACGCAATCAACGCCGAGGAAGTGCTGGAGGTATGGGAAGCGCAGGTGGTTATTTCAAAAATGAATACCCAGCAAAGGTGGAATATGAACCAGCTGGCCGACATGGTATCCAATCTCCAGGAACAAGTGGTTTCCCTTAAAAAGCGCATGAACTAAAACGCGATTTCTCCTCATTAACTTATAATTGTCGACAGGGGTTTCAACTCTTGAAAGCAGTCGTATATATTTGTCATGCTTCAATAGCATGCTTTGAGAAGGTTCGTGTACTTACCATACTTATCCTTGTTGTTATTGGTTTGTGGACAGGTTTTTTCCCAGTCTAAATCCATACAAGCTTTAAAGGCCTCGCCACCGCCGAAAATCGACGGGGTGCTGGACGATGCCGCATGGGTGAATGTTAGTGCCGCAACAGATTTCATCCAAAACTTTCCCTCCTTTGGATCTCCCGCATCGCAACCGACTTCCGTAAAAATTATTTACGATAACTCCGCGATCTATGTCGCCGCACATTTACAGGATGACCCGGCATTGATTCGCCGGCAAATCACAGCACGCGATGAAGAACAGCAAAAAGATGTTGACTATTTTTCAATTTTTCTCGACACCTATAATGATGATCAAAACGGTTTTCAATTCCTTGTCACATCTTCCAATGTTCAAACAGATGCACGCCTCAGTCCCAATTTTACTGTAGTGGACAATGAATATGGAGATAAAACCTGGGATGCGGTTTGGGAAAGCCAGGTGAGCATTGTTGCCAACGGTTGGAATGTTGAAATGAAAATTCCCTACATCTCACTGCGCTTTGCAAAAAAACCTGTACAGGATTGGGGATTGCAATTGATGCGCGTAGTGAGAAGAAATAATGAGACCACATTCTGGAATCCCGTTGATCCAAAAGTAAATGGCTTCGTCAACCAGTTCGGCCTGCTCAAAGCTTTACTTGATATCAAGCCGGCATTGCGATTGAGTTTTTCACCTTACGTATCTACGGGAATCAGAAGTACGCCAAAAAATACCGGCTTCAAAAATGAATGGCTCGCAAGCGGTGGTATGGATGTGAAATATGGGATCAATGAAAGTTTTACCCTCGACGCTACACTGATACCGGATTTTGGACAGGTCGTTTCCGATAACGTCATCAACAATCTCACTCCTTACGAAGTGCGTTTTGATGAATACCGTCCTTTCTTCACAGAAGGAACAGAAATATTTAATAAAGGCGGTCTTTTTTATTCGAGACGCGTTGGTAGTATGCCCACGGGATATTATTCCGTCAAAGGAATTGAAGATTCTGATCCTAATATCGAAATATTAAAAAATCCCGCGCGCACCAGGTTATATAATGGTATCAAATTCTCAGGACGTACAAAAAACAAATTAGGCATTGGTGTATTCAATGCTATCACGGCGCCGATGTACGCCTCATTGCGTGATAGGACAACCGGGAATAAAACGCAGATAAGAACTGAACCATTGAGTAATTACAACATCATCGTACTCGACCAGGCGTTGAAGGGAAGATCTTATGTCACATTCACCAATACAAATGTGATGCGCAGCGGTGCTGAACGTGATGCAAATGTTACCGGACTTGATTTTAGTTTTTATGACCGCGAAAATAATTTCAACGTTCGTGGCTATGGTCATTATAGTAAAATATATGGAGCAAATAGCTATGAAGGCTATAATACACTTATCAGGGTTGGAAAAGTAAGTGGGCGTGTTCAATATAATATTTCCAACACCATTCGCTCGGCAGGCTATGATCCTACTGACCTGGGCTACCAGCAATCAGCAAACCTTGTTACCAATACTGCTACGCTTACTTATAACCAGTTTACGCCAACAAAAAATTTTTTAAATTATAGTTATTCGCTTGATATCGCACATCGCAGACTTTACCAGCCGGGTCAATTCATGGATCTTACCATTGCCGCAATCGGAACATGGACATTCAAGAATTTTTGGGAAAATTCGCTTGTGCTTTCATGGATCGGTGACCAACATGATTATTTTGTTACAGGCGCGCCTTTTACCAGTTATGCAAGACGACCGGCTTTCGCCAACTTTGATTTAAAAGGAAATACCGATAGCAGAAAACGATTTCTTTTTAATTATGATCTCTACCTCGCCGCTTTCGACGTGCCGGATAAAAAATATCATATCGCCGAAGCAGGCATGCGTTACCGCTTTAGCAATAAGTTCAGTCTTGAATTGTCGCACAGGCACGAAGGCGAAACAAACTATATTTTATATGCAGGCGCTGAAACAAATGGTGATCCCATCATTGGTTTTGTAGATTTCAAAGATGTGACCTCAATACTTTCCGGTATTTACAATTTTACACCACGCATCAACCTTACACTGCGTGCAAGACACTACTGGAGCCAGGTCTTGTTTAATTCATTTGCTAATCTTGACGCTAAAGGAAACCCGATCGCGAGACCATTTATCAATGGACTCAATGAAAACTTCAATGTATTTAATGTTGATGCATTCTTTACCTGGGATTTCAGGTTAGGCAGCCGTCTCATATTCGGGTATAAAAATTCATTGGGTGATGAAGAAATGGTCAATGGAACTTTGCGAAGAAATTATTTCAGGAACCTGACCGAGACTTTCGCCCTGCGCCATGGAAACGAGATTACGCTTCGGTTTATTTATTTTCTCGATTATGATCAGCTACGCAGTAAGAAATAATATTTTCGATCACTGCATTGCCACTACATCTTTCTCAATGATCGCAAAAGCCTGCTCACCTTCTTTAGGCACTACTTTATAAGTGCCGGTAAAACGACTGAAGGCAGGAAGCACACAATATTTTTTTGCAAAATAAAAACAGGGAAATCGAAGTTGCTGACGTGCACGACCCTGTATACTGATGCCGGGATGCAGGTGGCCGGAAAAAAGATACTGACCTGGTTGTGTTTTTAATCCTTTCTCCAGGATATCATGGACAAAAACAAAATTTTTGATTGTCAATGAGGACAGGCTCACCGTGATATTAGCCTGTTCATACCATTTTTCCTGGAGGATGTCGTGATTTCCTTTGACCAGTTGAATATCGAGCGAAGAAAAATCCTTCCTCCATTTCCTGAACAGGTCCAGTTCTTTGTTGGCAATGCTATGTGTCAGGTCTCCGACGATTATCAGTTTTTCAGCTTTGAAAAATAAAATCTGGGCCAGCAGGCGATGCAGATCGTCTTTGTAAACCTGCTGCGGCACATTAATGCCGGCTTTTCGGAAATGACCGGTCTTTCCTATATGAACATCAGTAACGATCAGCGTCGCTTCATTTTCCCAGAACAAACTTCTTTCCGCGCTCATCACGAGGTGATCTGTTCCTATCATATGTGATAAATATGCACCCATGGCTGCAAAAAAAACTAAAGATGGCTAGAATGAAAATTATTTTTCCAATTGTAATTGCATACGCTTCACACGATCTTCTAATTTTTCTGATGAGAGATCTTCACGCATGCTATCTACTTTGATAGGAAAGCAAAATGGAGTAAGTTTTCGGGGGAACATGATCACAATTTTTGATTTTTGAATCCTGTGCAACATATTCCGCAATCTCAATTCTTCCATTTGCTGATCCAATACTTCCTGGTAAGACTGTCGAAGCAACACGTTGGTAGATTCATATTCACTGAATACATTAAATAATAAGGAAGCGGAAGCCTGCAGGTGTCTTGCTTTTTTTTGTTCACCGGGATATCCCTGGAAAACCAATCCACCAATCACGGCGATATCACGAAATTTCCTTCTTGCCATTTCTGTTGAGTTCACACTGCGTTGTATATCTCCTAACAAATTATCTGGTGAGAATAATTCATAAACATTGGTATCATCAATCGGTATTGGTTGGTCACTCAGCAATTCAAACCCGTAATCATTCATTGCAAATGAAAAAGTAATCGGCGTGATGCGACTGATGCGATAAGCGAGAATGGCAGCCATCGCTTCATGCACAAGCCGGCCTTCGAATGGATATACAAAAAGATGAAATCCATCTTTGGTTTCGATTTGTTCCACAAGCAGGTCATCCGCGCAGGGAACATGTGAGATTTTTTGCTGCAGATCAAACAAAGGTTTTAAAACCTCTAATTCAGGAGAAGGTTTAAGTTTTCGCGCCTCAAGTTCATCCTGTCCGCAGGCGGCCTCATCGAATGTTTGTCTTAATATCCTGCCCAGGTTAGCGCTCAATGGCATCCGACCGCCCTGCCAGCTCGGTACTATTGACTTTTTTGAAAAACTTTTTTTTACAAATGCAGTCATGTCCTTTATCATCACGAATTCACAGTTGCGACCGGCAAGCGTAAACACATCGCCGGGTTGCAGCCTTGAAATAAATCCTTCTTCGATCACACCGATATAGCCGCCCGTGATAAATTTTACTTTCATCATAGCTTCGCTTACGATGGTCCCGATATGCATGCGGTGGCGGAGCGCAAGACGACGACTCTTGATCTTATATACACCATCTTCAATTTCAGTTTTTTTATAATCATCATATTGCTGCAATGCGTTTCCGCCGGCCGTAATAAAATACAGGATCTGTTCCCATTCATCTCTTGTGATATCGCTGTAGCAATAGGTTTTTTTTACTTCTTCGAAAATGATCTCAGGAATAAAGCCATCAGAAACAGCCAGTGTATTCAGGTATTGGATCAGCACATCATAACAAAGCAACATCGGTGGACGGCTTTCAATCACATTTTCTTCGATAGCTTTTTTAAGGGCTGCCGCTTCGGCAAGTTCCAATGAATGAGTTGGCAAAAAATAGATCTTGCTGATTGCGTCAGGACTATGACCACTGCGACCTGCACGTTGCAGGAAGCGTGCAACACCTTTTGGCGATCCAACCTGCACGACAGTTTCTACGGGACGAAAATCAACACCGAGATCCAGGCTTGCAGTGCAGACAACAGCTTTCATTTTACCGGAATGTAAATTTTCTTCTACCCAGGTCCTTAATTCCGAATCAATAGATCCATGATGCAATGCAATTGAACCCGCAAGATCAGGATGGATATCGAGTAATTTCTGATACCAGGTCTCACTCATCCCGCGTGTATTGATAAAGATCAGAGTGGTCTTACTTTCTTCAATTATAGGTATGAGTTTTTCAGCGAGCTTGATACCAAGATGTCCGGCCCAGGGATATTTTTCAATTTCATCGGGGAAGATCGATTCCACATCAATCCGCTTATTCATATTTGCTTTCACGATCACACCATCCGTCGCCAATGTTGACATCAACACTTGCTTTGCCTCATCCAGATTCCCGATCGTCGCCGATATCCCCCAGATTGAAAGTTTCGTTCTGTGCGTAGGGTTAATAGTGGAATTGGGAATTAGGAATTGGGAATTTGGCCCTGCGATTGCGACGATTCTTGAGATTGCCAGTTCTACTTGGACGCCGCGTTTACTTCCAATTAATTCATGCCATTCGTCAACGGCGATAATTTTTAAACTTTCGAATACTGTGGGATAATTTTTTTGCGCGAGCAGGAGATGGAGGCTTTCAGGAGTGATGATCAGCACCTCCGGCATCTGGGTTTTTTGTTTTTGCCGCTCTGACATCGAAGTATCTCCGTTACGAATGCCGACCCGCCAGTTAATTCCTGTCTCTTCGATCACTTCTTCCATCGCGCGGCCGATATCTTTTGCAAGTGCACGCAGTGGCGTGATCCAAAGAAGTTGCAAACCATTTTTATTTTTTGTTTTGAAATCGGTGGGATGATGATTGATGAAATCAATCAATGCACCTAGAAATACGGAGAAGGTTTTTCCGCAACCCGTAGGAGCGTTGACAAGGCCGCTTTTTTTATCAATGATATGCTGCCAGGTTTGTTCCTGGAATGGAAATGAATGAAAGCCTTTGTTCTCAAGAAATTCTGAAATCACCTTGTAACCCACTGTGTCCTTCAACATGGGGCAAATTTAGTTGATTGGTTGATTGGTTGGTTGTTGCACGTTGACCGTTGTTCGTTGACCGTTGACCGTTGATCGTCAATTCAAATTTGCTGTGGTTATCAAAACTAAAGACGATATGATTCATCTTCAGTCCGTTCGTAAAACTACGAGCAACCATATTCATCATCAAATCAAGGAGTGCCCAACTTTCTAATTCCTTATTCCTAATTCCTTATTTCTTATTCCTTTTCCCCTCTCAAACCCTTACATTTGTATCACTCTCTCTCCAAACTTCTATATCCACTGAATCCATCATTGCAGATCATTCGCAACTTTTCAATTTGAGAAGATTCAATTATATTATTATGCACTCAACAGGCGCGATAAAAATTGCCAAACTATTTTTCGTATCAGTATTAATCTGTGCATCGTCTTTGGTTCACGCGCAGTGGACTTCTGATGCAACGATGAATACAAAAATTTGTGATGCGATCGGTCAGCAAGCCACGGCTGATATGATGCCTGATGGCGCCGGCGGTGCATTCATTGCATGGTATGATAACAGGAGTGGGGCTTATGATATTTATATTCAGCGAATCAATGCTGCAGGTGTAGCGCAATGGACCAATAATGGTGTAGCAGTTTGTACAAGAACGGAAGCGCAGGTAAATGCAAAAATGACTTCTGATGGTGCGGGTGGTGTGATCGTCAGCTGGGGTGACAACAGTGTTCCTGGTAGTCCGGATATCTGGGCGCAACGCATCAACGCAAATGGTGTAGCCATGTGGGCAGCGAATGGTGTTCCGATCTGCACTGCACAGTATTTACAATCAGATCAACAAATTATTTCTGATGGTGCCGGTGGTGCTATTCTTACCTGGTGGGATCATCGTCTTGCGGGAGTCAATTATGATCTTTATGCGCAGCGCGTGAATGCAAATGGAGTTGTGCAATGGACCGCGAATGGCGTTGCTGTTTGCACCGTCACCAATGGCCAGGGCAATCCAACCATGATCCCTGATGGTGCCGGTGGTGCGATCATCGCATGGGAAGATTTTCGTGATGGAAATTATTATCATGTATTTGGTCAACGGATCAATTCATCGGGGGTGAAACAATGGACAAGTACGGGCGTCATCATTTGTTATGAATCAAACAACCAGCGTGAGCCGATCATGATCTCTGATGGTGCGGGTGGTGCACTGGTTGTATGGTATGATAATCGCGGTGGCGCAAATTATGATGTGTATGCGCAACGTATAAACAGTGCAGGAGTGGTGCAATGGAATGAGGAAGGCGTAGCGATATGTACAGGAACCGGCGACCAGATCGTCAATGATTTTCTTACTGATAACAGTGGTGGCGCTTATGTAGCCTGGGCGGATACACGAAATGGCAATCACGATATTTTCGCGCAGCATATCAATGGTAGCGGCGCATCACTATGGACTCCCAATGGAGTAGCAGTATGCACAGCGCCGTTGTTGCAGCATTTACCCAAAATGACAAGGAGTCTTGCCGGCTCGATCATTATCAGTTGGTATGATGAGCGCGGACCAAGAGCTGATATACTTGCACAGAAAGTAAATGCTTCAGGTAATACTGAGTGGGCGGCGAATGGAGTTTTCATATGCAGTAATGAATGGGACCAGTATACACCGGTAGTTGTTTCTGATAACCTGGGTGGTGCCATTATTATCTGGGATGATAACCGTGCAACTGATGGTGATCTTTATATTCAAAATATCAGTGCTGATGGTATGTTGGGAGTGACTGCAAATCCAACACCTGTGGTGATAACGAATTGCGCCGGAGGTTCGAAGTCGATTACAACAGAATTGACTGGTGCCAATTACCAATGGCAATTAAATACGGGCAGTGGATTTGTGAACATTGTGAATGATGCCAATTATGGTGGTACTAATACAGCAACTTTGCAATTGATCAACACACCTTCTTCATGGTATGGAAATCTTTATCGTTGTCTCACCAATGGTGCAAGCAATAAAACCTATGTGTTGCAATTTGCAAATACATGGTTAGGCTCGGTTAACAATGATTGGAACAATTCATCGAACTGGTCATGTGGCAGTCTTCCTGATATGAATACTGATGTGATCGTTCAGACCGGGAATGTTGTATTGGGCAGTGATCGTGTTGTCAGGAAACTCACACTCTCGCCGGGCGTTAATTTTTCTGTGTCTCCGGGGGTGAAACTTACAGTGACTCATTGATGATTCAAGCGGCGGTCTTTAATTCGGTTTCTCGCGGCAGTCTTTAATTCGGTTTCACGCAGCGGTCTTTAATTCGATTTCACGCAGCGGTCTTTAATTCGGTTTCTCGCAACGGACGCGGAGGAGGCGGCGACGCAACGGGTTTCTGAAACTTGTTATTGTCTTATTGAACTGGGAATTACATTTCTACTTGAGAATATTTTCCAATGCAGTATTGAGTCTTCCATCGCACTCTTTCTCTTTCTGTTTCTCTCCCTCCGCACTCTTTCTCTTTCTTAATAAGCATAGGACCTCTTCTGCTTTTCGCACTCTTTCTCTTTCTGTTTCTCTCTCCGCACTCTTTCTCTTTCTCTTTCTGAGTCTAGTTTCCTCCTGTAATATTCAGTGTAACTCCTGGCTTCGCTTCCACATTAGCGCCCGGCATAAGATTGAGGCTGCGACAACTCCTGTTTGAATTGAGTACTGGAAAATGCGGGTTGGCTGTGTTGACGATGACGTCGGTGTTTGCATCGGGCAGTGTCAAACAACTCCAGTTAGATGGATTCTCCCAATCTGTACTGGTGCCTCCAATCCATGTCATTGAAAATTTCAACGTAAGTGGGCTGGTATAAGTTGTTGTAGCCCCGTTTACGATCATACATTGATATTTATATCCATACCATGATGTTGGTGCATCAGATAAAATAAGGTTGGAAGAAGTTGCGCCGGAATAATTCGCATCGTCAGTGATATTGACAAAACCGCTGCCATTATCAACCTGCCATTGATAAGTATTACCACTGGCCACCGGGGCAACGAATGAGGCGTGTGATCCCGGACAGATCACTGTATTATTAACGGCGGCAGCAGAAACAATCAATTGTGCACTGCTTGAATTGTTGCCACTATTATCGGGCACACTCATTCCTTGTGTTAATACCAGATGACTGACGCCTGTTCCGGTTATATTTCCAATCACTTTTACCAATATGCCTGCATCACCGGTGCCATTTGGAATTGCAGTAGTGTTGATGCCGGTCAGCACTTTCGTAGTGCTGTTATACACCCAGGTGAAATAACCAGAAACAAAGGTGGCAGGACCATCGTATATATATGGTGGCACCGAACCACTTAAAGGAAGAAAGTCTAAAGTTGCCGTGGCGCTGTTTGCCGGTATGGTACAATTTGGATCCGTTCCAAAGTTGGCGATTGAAAATTTAAGGTTAGCGTTCTGCCCAACTGTGATAGTAGATATGTTAGCAGTGTTCGCCGCATTGAAAATAGCGAGTCCGGTCTGAGCTATATCACAATCCTGAGCCTTAACGTTCGCAGCTCCAAATATGAATACACAAAATAGGCTAATAATAATTTTCATAATTGTTCCGGTTAGGTATCGATAAGGTTATGGTTCGTTACGTTTCTAAAAAACATTATCCGTCTTTGCGCGCAGATGCACATTCAGGATTGGCTGGCTGATTTAACTGAAGTTTCCTGGCAGGTTTTTTTACCATGCCGGGTAATTATCAGTAAGGGAGTGGATTAAAAAAATCGGATCTCGTGTAGGAATATCGGTGGAAACTGATGTTTTGTCGTGGCTTGTGGACGCAAATCAAAGCGGCCGCAATAAAAATACACTGTTCCTTTTTAATTCTTAAGAAAAAGCCAGCTTTAATTAAAGTAAATGAACCTGGCTGGCAATTGACTTTTATCAAAACCGAAAAATATTTTGCCAGACTGGTACTCCGGTTTTGGAAAATTGGAAAAACCAAATTACATTCGACTCCTACGTCCCTTTTACAAGCGCGACATTTTCCCTTCCCTGTCTACTGATCCACTTCCCTGTCAATACTTAAACAACCATTGGGCACAGTTCGCAACAAACATTCGCACGAGCTATTAAAGCATGTGTTGAAATGGGCTTGATGTTTTAGAGAGACCAAAACTATTTATGACAAGTATTCGTGAGCAACCGCGCACCATTGGTGCATCACTCCAGATTGTTATTGCCACTTGCATTTCCCGCATGGCATGTTGTATCGTCGACATTAGAAAACAGAATCTATATAGGGCCAATGAAGTTGATTTAAAAAATACTTCATTGGCTTTTTTAATTAATAGCATTTACCACCATAAGAATCCTTTATGAACCATTTTAGAATTAAAGCGAATTGCAGTCAGTCAAACACTTCTGCTAAAAAAGAAACAAACAAATCCATCAGCAGTATTTGTTTGAAACTTTTTGTTGCAATGTTTATCATTCTTTGTTGCAATGCAGCAAGTGCGCAAAATGTAACAGTCAATCCAGGCGCGGGTAGTTATCCAACATTGAAAGATGCATTCGATGCGATAAATTTGGGAACGCATACAGGTGTCGTTACCGTAGATATAATTGGAAGTACCACTGAAACTGCTACGGCGGTGCTTAATGCCAGTGGAGTCGGTGCTGCTTCATACACGACAATTACCATCCAACCGTCTGGTGGCGCTGCAAGAACAATAACTGGATCTTTGGCGCTTCCATTAATTGATCTGAGCGGCGCGGATAACGTCACATTTGACGGATTAAATACAGGAGGAAATTCGCTTACAATTGCTAATACGAGTACAAGTAATGCAACAACTACAAGCACGATTCGGTTTATAGGAGGTGCAACAAATAATGTTGTTACGAATTGCTCGATTTTAGGCTCAGCTACAATGGCTGTAGGGACAAATGGTGGAAATATATATTTTGCGACTGATGGAGTTACTACAAGTGGCAACGATAATAACACCATTTCCAACAATGACATTGGTCCGGCGGGGGCCAACTTGCCAAGCAAAGGAATTTACGGAAGTGGTTCAACCAGTACCACCGCTATTGGCAACAGTGGCATCGTGATTACCAACAATAATATTTTTGATGTTTTCGGTGCAGCAGTGGCGAGTGCCTGCATTTACACAAATAGCGGTTGCAACACTTGGTCTATTACCAATAATAGATTCTTTCAGACAAATACGAGGACATGGACAACGGGAGCCAATCATCGTGTAATTGACATCAATAATTCTTCGGCAACTCAGGGTGCACAAGGATTTACTATAACAGGAAATATAATTGGTTACGCCTCAAATACCCAGACAGGTACTTACACTTTGACCGGATCGACCGGGAAATTTATTGGAATTCATTTTAATGGAATTACGCTCGGCGCTTCATCTAATATTTCCAACAATACAATCGCCAGCGTAAGTCTATCCGGCGTCACATCGAGTGGAACAAGTACCAGTAGTCCCTTTATAGCAATATTAGTGGAAACCGGTGTTGCTGTTACTAATGGCAATATCATAGGGAGTCAGTCCACGGCAGGTTCGCTAGTTTTTTCTACAACCTCGACAACAGCGACAGATGTGATAGGAATATACAACTTTAGCTCCGATACCTGGACAGCGAATAACAATAATATAGGTGGCATTTCCGTGACAAATGCCGCTGCTTCTGGAACCTATATAATATTTGGAATGAGGGCTAATACTGGCACCACAGTAGCGTGGACGGCAAATTCGAATTTTGTTGGCGGGACTGTGGCAAATTCGATTTCATTAACTGCAACAGGTGCTGCTTCACAAGTAATAGGAATGCATACTTCAAATGCACCTGCTTCATTTACATCTAATCGTATACGAAATCTTACGTCTAATATCGGCACTGGAACAACAACTTCTGCATCTGTAATTGGAATTAATGTAACGACCGCAACTCCGAACCACACATTGTCGCAAAATGTGATTTCCAATTTAACAAATACAAATGCGACGGCTGCTTCTGTTGTAACGGGTATTCAGTTTACCGGTAGCACTGCAAATGTGGTGGAAAGGAATACTATTTATGGTCTGACAGTATCAACCACTAGTGCGTCTTCTGAGATAAATGGTCTCCGAGTAGGTGGCGGTACAACTAATTATCGAAACAATATGATTGCAATTGGTGCGGGAGTGACGAATGCTGTGCAAGTAAACGGGATCATCGAACCAGCGACTGGAACTGATAATTTTTTTCACAACAGTGTTTATATTGGTGGAGCTCCGACTGCAGGAACTGCAAACTCCTTTGCATTCAACAGCACCCAAACCACAAATACCAGGAGTTTCCGGGATAACATCTTTGTCAATGCACGAAGCAACTCGGGAGCAACTGGAAAAAACTATGCTGTCCAGGTTGGCGGAACAACTGCGAATCCAGCGGGATTGACTATTAATAATAATGTTTATTATATAAATGGTACAGGTACTGTTTTTGGTAGATTTAATGCCCTCGATGTCGCAGATCTTTCGGGATGGAAATCGGTAGTGGGTCAGGATGCTGGTAGTTTCCAGGGAGATCCGCAATATCTAGACCCGACAAATGCAATACCAGATCTCCACATCCACCCTACTAATGTAACTGTTGTAGAAGGTAATGGAGTTGATGTTGGTGTAACGCTTGATTTTGACGGACAAACACGGTCTGGTTTTACACCGGTAGATATAGGTGCAGATGCTGGCAACTTTACTGGTGTCGACCTAACGCCACCATCAATCACGTACACTCCATCTGCGAATACATTAAGCACGGCGAACCGCAGCTTACCTGCCTTTGCTACGATTACTGATGCTACTGGTGTGAGCATTGTGTCACTACCAAGAATATATTATAAGAGAACTTCTGATGCGAATAATACATTTAATGATAACACTTCCGGCACCGTAGGTTGGAAGTTTGCTGTTGCTTCAAATGCTTCATCTCCATTTGATTTTACGATTGATTATTCTTTACTCAACGGCGCACCAGTGGCTGCCGGCGATGTAATACAATATTTTGTAGTAGCCCAGGATATTGCACCTACTCCAAATGTTGGAATCAATTCCGGGATATTCGCTGCGACACCGACCAGCGTGGCATTAACAAGTGCTGCATTCCCGATAACTGGAACAATTAATAGTTATTCTATATTGTCTGCTATCAGTGGTACCAAGACCATTCCAGGTGACTATGCGTCTTTAACTTTAGCTGGTGGCGCATTTGATGCAATCAATAATGCGGTAGTAACCGGAAACATTACAATTCAAATCGCAGGTGATCTTACCGGTGAAATTGGAACTATTAAGTTGAATGAATTTGCTGGTCCTTTTACTGTAACCATCAAACCAACTGGAAGTGCAAGGACAATTACAGGAAGTTCGACAGGAAGTATCATTGGATTGAATGCTGCAGATCGTGTTACAATAGATGGTTCTTTGGGTGCTGTAACGAATAGTGTTTGCTCACCTACCCAAACAGCATCGAGAGATCTTACGATTACAAATACAAACACCGGCACTTCAAGCGCAGTTATTTGGCTACCTTTCCAGCACATTGGGATCCTAAGCTTAGAATTCCAGGTGGACAAGTTGTCGCGGC
>JADMIO011101915.1_pt1 | contig 58342 bp, 57 predicted proteins | sample 8958161 | NCBI WGS metagenome assembly JADMIO01 (sample SAMN16585339, study PRJNA669376) | soil metagenome | isolation source: Crop rotation soil | place: USA: Cullars Rotation, Alabama | collected 2011
GCGACTTCAAGTCACGTGAATTCCAAGCTTCGGATCCCACTGTGCTGGAAAGCGCAGGTGGCGATGCCGGCCGGCCCCACCAGCCACACCAGGGGCGCGCGGAATTTTCGGGGAAAGCGGGGCCGGGTGCGCCGCAGGACCAGTATTCCGGCGCAGACCGAAATGAATGCCAGCAGCGTGCCGATGGAGACCAGGTCCGCCAGTATGTCCAGCGGGAAGAGCGCGGCAATCACCGCCCCCACAATGCCGGTGATGATGGTGCAGCGCGCCGGCGTGCGGAAGCGGGGATCGATTTCGGCAAAGGCCGGCGGCAGGAAGCCGTCGCGCGCCATGCCGTAAAATACCCGGCTCTGGCCATAGAGCGACCCGAACGCCACCGAGATCAGGCCCGCCAGCGCCGCGATATTCACCGGCAGCACGAGCCAGGAAAGCCCTGGCACCTGCTCCAGCGCGAAGGACACCGGATCAGGCACATCCAGGCGGTGGAAATCCATCAGCCCGATCAGAACCAGCGAGACCGCCACGTACAAGGTCGTGCAGACGGCCAGCGCCAGCAGGATGCTGAGCGCCACATCGCGTTCCGGATTGCGGGTTTCCTGCGCCGCCACCGACACGGTCTCAAAGCCGATATAGGCGAAGAACACGGTGCCGGACGCCGCCAGGATGCCGCTAAAGCCGAAATGTCCCCAGGCGCCGGTGTTGGGCGGGATGAAGGGATGAAGATTGGCGGGCTGGATGTAAGGAAGTCCTAACAGCACCACACCCAGGATGATCGCCACTTTCAGCGTCACCATGGCGGCATTGAAGCGCGCCGATTGGCTGATCCCAACCACCAGGATGGCGGTGATCAGGATCATCATCACAAAGGCAGGAAGATTCATCATCGCGCCGGTGAAATGCAGGTCGGAAATGCCGCTGCCGGCGATGGGCGCATTGGCCCAGCCGGCGGGATAGGCGATGCCGAAACCTCGCAGCAGGCTGAGGAAATAGCCCGACCATCCGGCTGCCACGGTGGAGGCCGAGACGCCGAATTCCAGCACCATGTTCCAGCCGATGAACCAGGCCATGAAGCGGCCCATGGTGGCATAGGTATAGGTGTAGGCGCTGCCAGCCTGCGGGATCATCGCCGCCAGTTCGGCGTAACAAAGGGCGGCAAAGAAACAGCCGGTGGCGGCGATCAGGAAGGACAGGATCACCGCCGGTCCCGCATGCTGCGCCGACACCGTGCCCGCAATCACGAAGATGCCGGCGCCAATGGCGGCGCCGATGCCGATCTGGGTGAGATGCAGCGGCCCAAGCGCGCGACGAAGCTGCACATCTTCGGCAATGACCGGATCCGGAATCCGAAGGGCGCCGCCCACGCGGTCCTTACGCCTGGTTCTTTATGATGTACCGGCTGGGCTTTGCATTCCTGGACGAATAAAACCAGTAAATCAGCAGGCCGATCACGGTCCAGACCGCCAGCCGCAGCCAGGTGTCCAGTGGCAGGAAAGCCATCATGCCCACGCACATCACGATGCCCAGCGGTGCCGTGACCCAGACCAGCGGGGTGCGGAAAGGACGCCTTGCCAACGGCGCGCGCACGCGCAGCACCATTACGCCCACGCAGACAATGGTGAAAGCCGCCAGTGTGCCGATGGAAACCAGCTGCCCCAGAATATCCAGCGGCAGGAAGCCCGCCATGATGGCCGAGAAGATTCCGCAGATAATCGAACCCTTCCAGGGGGTGCGGAACCTGGGATGGATTTCGTTAAAGGCGCTGGGGATCATTCCGTCGCGTCCCATGGCGTAGAAAATGCGCGACTGGGCCAGCAGCAGCACCAGTACCACCGATGCCAGGCCCACGACTGCGCCCAGATTGACATATTGCGTCAGCCAGGCCGTGCCGGGGAGGGCTTCGACGGCCTTGCTGACGGGATGGGCCACGTTGAGCGTGGTGTAATTGGCAATGCCGGTCAGTACCCAGGACATCACCATATAGAGGAAGGTACAGATGATCAGAGAACCCAGCATGCCCAACGGAATGTCGCGCTGTGGATTTCGGGCTTCCTGTGCCGCCACGCTGACCGCATCGAAACCGATATAGGCGAAGAACAACACGCCGGTCGCGCGGAAGACGCCGGTCCAGCCGAAATGGCCGACTTCGCCCGTGTTGGGCGGAATGAAAGGCACGTGATTGGCAGGCACAACATAGGAGAAGCAGGCGAAGATCACCACCAGCACGATGGCCAGCTTGATCACCACCATGGCGTTGTTGAAATTGGCCGAAGCGGTAACGCCGATCACCAGGATGGTGGTGATGAGGGCGACCAGCGCCACAGCGGGCAGGTTGATGTAAGATCCCGTAGCGATGAATTCATTGAATCCATGCATCGTCATTGGCGCGCCGTTGAACATGGCAGGGATGGGCAGGCCGATATGCGACATGAAATCGTTGAAATAGCCCGACCAGCCCACCGCGACGGTGGAGGAAGCGGCCAGATATTCCAGCACCAGATTCCAGCCGATGATCCAGCCGACCAGCTTGCCCAGAGTGGCATAGGTATAGGTATAGGCGCTGCCCGCCACGGGGATCATGCTGGCGAATTCGGAATAGCAAAGGCCAGCGAAGAGGCAGCCCAGGCCCGCGATGGCGAAGCTGTAGACCACCCCGGGTCCGGCGAAGGTGGCGGCGGCCTGGCCTGTTAGGACAAAAATGCCCGCGCCGATGATGCAACCGATGCCCAGCGAGATCAGGTGCCAGGGGCCCAGCGCCCGCTTGAGGTCGGCATCGGTTTCCGGATTGGGATTGTCTGCGATCTTGGTCATGCTTGCCCCCTCGGCGCCGCGGCCACTGTGACGGGTCAGTTCCCGTTCAGCAAGCGCCACACCCCGGTTGACCGGATCTCCCGGTCCTCCAGCTCGCGGCTGGTCTGCACATTATAAAGGGACAGCCGTTCCAGCCCCTCCTTGGGGAAATAGGAGCGGCCGGGGTCGCCCAGGAATACCGGCCCCCGCGCCTGTTTGAGCCAGGCCATCAGCCGCTCCGCCAGCGGGCGCTCATAGCAAAGATCGCCGGCCAGAATCACGTCAAAGGCGGGCGGACGCGTTGTGAGGTCTTCGCCGCTGATACTGACGGAAAGTCGGTTGGCTTCCGCATTCAGGGCGATGGCGGCTTGGGCGAAGGGATCAATGTCGCTGGCGGTGACATGCGCTGCTCCTGCGCGCGCGGCCGCCAGCGCCACCAGCCCGGAACCGGATCCGAAATCCAGCACGCGCTTGCCCGCCACGATTTCCGGATGATCCAGCACATAACGCGCCAGCGCCTGCCCGCCGGCCCAGGCGAAGGCCCAATAGGGCGGCGGCACGCCCATTGTCTCCAGTTCTTCCTCGGTGGCGCGCCACAAGGGCACCACTTCATGCGCCAGATAAAGATTGATTTCGGGCAGCAGTGGCGGCGCAGACAACCGCGCCTGCTCGCGGATGAATTGTTCAGGGTTCATCCCAGCCAGACAGAGGCCGCGAAAGACGCGGCCATCAACCCGCCGGTAATGCGGTTGGCGCGGAACAGCATCAGGCAATTGTCGGGATCATCGATGTTGAGCTTGCGCGTCTGCCACAGCATGTGGGCGCCGGCCAGCGCCATTAGCGGCAGGAACGCCCAGCCCGCGTGATCCGCAAAGCCCGCCGCCAGCACCAGCGTGAAACAGGCGGCATAGAAGCCGCGAATGAATTGATGGCTCTTGATGCCCAGGAGCCGGGCGGTTGATTTCACGCCGATCAGCGCGTCGTCTTCCTTGTCCTGGTGGGCATAGATGGTGTCATAGCCCAGGGTCCAGAACACCAGCCCGGCATAAAGCATCAGGTCGGCCAGATCGATCTGCCCCGTCTGGGCGGCAAATCCCAGCAATGCGCCCCAGTTGAAGGTGAGCCCCAGCCAGGCCTGCGGCCACCAGGTAATGCGCTTCATGTAGGGATAGGCCAGGACCAGGATCAGCGACGCCAGGCCGATGAAAAAGGCGAAGCGGTTGAATTGAAGCAGGATCAGAAGCCCAAGCGCGCACAGGAACGCGGTGAGGATAGCCGCGCCCTGCACCGATATGCGTCCCGACGGGATGGGTCGGCCGGCGGTGCGCGCCACCTGGGCGTCGATCTTGCGATCCACGATGTCGTTGAAGGCGCAGCCGGCGGCGCGCATCAGCACCGCGCCCACTCCGAACAGGATCAGGTACCAGAAGTCACGCCAGTCCACGAAGCTGCGGTCCTGCGCCATCGCCCCCAGGACCAGCCCCATCACGCAGGGCCAGAACAGAAGCCAGGCGCCGATGGGCCGGTCCAGGCGCATCAATTGCAGCCAGGGCTTCAGCCAGCGGGGCGAAGCGCTTACCCAGCTCTGGGCGACGGCGTCGGCGGGGGAAGGAGGGACTTGCGGAGCCAATGTCATGCGGGCTCAAGTGTGGCATGGCGAGCGAGACCACAACAGCGTCTTTGGCGGGCCCGGGTGGCGAGGTGCGGCTGCATGTGGATCAAGAACTGGGCCCGGGCCTTGCGGTTCCGCTCAACGAGAGCCAGGCCCACTATCTCGTCCATGTGATGCGGGCCAGGCCGGGCGGGCGTGTCCGCCTGTTCAATGGCCGGGACGGGGAATGGCTGGCGGAAATCGCCTCTGTCGCCAAGCGCGGCGTGACGCTGAAATGCCTGATGCAGATACGGCCGCAAAGCGCCGAGCCGGATGTCTGGCTTTGCTTTGCGCCGGTGAAAAAGACGCCGTCGGATTACCTTGTGCAGAAGGCAACGGAACTGGGCGCGGCGGCGCTATGGCCCGTCTTCACCGCCCGCACCATCGTGAGCCGCATCAACCAGGAGCGCCTGGCGGCCAATGTGGTGGAAGCGGCCGAGCAGTCGGGGCGCCTTGCGCTTCCCGCGATCCGCGAGCCCGTGACCCTGGACAGGATGCTGGCGGAATGGCCGGGGCCGCGCGCGCTTCTTTTCTGCGACGAGGGCGGCGACGCCATGACGCTGCGCGAGGCCATGCTGCCCGGGCCGGCCGCAATCCTCACCGGGCCGGAAGGCGGCTTCGATCCGCGCGAGCGGGCGATGCTGCGGGCGCTGCCTTTCGTAACGCCGATAACACTGGGCCCGCGCATCCTGCGGGCCGACACGGCCGCATTGGCGGCACTGGCGATCTGGCAATCGGTGAAGAACTACCGGACTTAGCTGTAACGCGTGTCGTAAACGCCGTCATATTTGCGCCAGACGTCCCAGAAGGCGGGCGGTGTCCTGCCTTCCGCCTTGTCCTGCAGGATGGCCAGATGCGCATGCCAGCCGCCGGAGACATCCCGCGCGAATTTGCGGTCGGGAATCTTGCTGTGGGTGAGGATCAGCCGCACCTTGTTGCCCGCCTCTTCCTGGAGCCGGAATTCCACTTCCGACACGCCGTCGCGGGTTGATGGGCCGAAGGTGAAAACCATGCGGCGGGGCTTGTCCAAAGCCAGCAGCGTGTTGGTGGCGACATGGCCCTTCTGGTCCATTTCCTCGAAGCCTTGCGGCGGCGGCGCCTTGTTGGGCGACAAATCCTGGTGCTTGAAGCGCAGTTCGAAACTTTCGCCGGGCCGGGCGGGAAGGTCACCGGCGGCGAACCATTCGCCGCGCTTCTTGCCGTCGGCGAGATAGTCCCAGATGCGCTCGATGGGGCCGGGCAGCAGGCGTTCAAAACGAACCGTGTGCGGATCAATCAACTGGCCGAATTCGTCCATGGCGTCACCTTTTGAGGTTGGAGAGGTCCACGCCATAAAGCGCGGCGTTGGCGTGGAAAGATTGCTGGCGGGTGAGGGGCTGGGCGCGGAGGCCCGCGTCAATCAGGTCCAGCATGGTGTGCCACCCCATCATGGTCTGGCTTTGCATGGCGGCGGGGATTGGCCGGTGGGTGAGGACAAGGCGGCTGCCGGCGCCATCCGGCTCCAGCGCCATTTCCAGATAGCTCACCGGCCAGGCCGAGACGGCCTCGCCGGGCTGGAAGACGTTCCAGCTATAAGCCAGCAGCCTTTCGGGCCGCCACGCCGTGACCACGCCCCTTATGTGCCCGCCCATCAGGCTGACGGCGCCCCCTTCGCGTGGCTCGATCAGGCCCTCGCCGTACCATTCCGGCAGGCGCGCGGGCTCGGTGAGAAAGGCCCAGGCCAGGGACGGCGGGGCGGGCAGGGCGCGCACAAAACGTACCGACGATTCCGACACGATTTCGCCTTTTGCAGGGTTCATGACCGCCCCTTTTTTGCCGCGTCCCGCTTCACCGCTGCTTCCAGCGCATCCAGGCGGGGATTCCAGAAGGCGCGGATGCGGTCCACCCAGTCGGCCACGCCGCACACGCCGATGGGGTCCAGCTCATAAAGGCGCTTCTGCGCCACCGCCCTCACGCGCACCAGGCCGGCTTCCCGCAGCGTCCTCAGATGCTGCGAGATGGCGGGCGGGGACTGCCTGAAGCGGCCGGCAATGTCGCCGGCGCTGAGTTCGCCGCTGACCGCCAGGATTTCCATGATGCGTTGGCGCGTGGGGTCGGCCAGGGCGGAGAAGGGGTCGAGCATGGGGCATTATTTCCACCTTCACTTAATTAAGTCAACACTGAAATACAGCATCTTTGCCCGCCTTGCGCCCCGGTGGCGCCGTCACTACCTAAGACCTTCACGCCCGCCGGGCCTTCTGGGGATCATGCATGTCCATTCCGCAAGCCGCAGGCGGCCTGATTGAAAGCCGCGATGATCTGGTGCGGCACCTCTCCAAGGGTTCCAAGCCGCGCGAGGAATGGCGCATAGGCACCGAGCACGAGAAATTCGTCTACGACCTCAAGACCCACAAGCCGATCGCCTATGAGGGCCGGCCGGGCATCCGCCAGCTTCTGGAAGGCATGGGTCGCTTCGGCTGGCAGCCGGTGAAGGAAGGCGAGAACATCATCGGCCACACCCTCAATGGCGCCTCGCTGTCGCTGGAGCCGGGCGGCCAGTTCGAGCTGTCGGGCGCGGCGCTGAAAAGCGTGCATGAAACCTGCGGCGAGGTGAACACCCATCTGGACCAGGTGCGCGAAGTGGCGGGCGAAATGGGGGTGGGGGTTTTGGGTCTGGGTTTTGCCCCCTCCTGGTCGCTGGACGAAGTCCCCATGATGCCCAAGGGGCGTTACCAGATCATGCGCCGCTACATGCCCAAGGTGGGCGCCTATGGCCTGGACATGATGTTCCGGACCTGCACCGTGCAGGTGAACCTGGATTTTTCGTCCGAAGCGGACATGGTGAAGAAATTCCGCGTCGGACTGGCGCTGCAGCCGGTGGTGACCGCGCTGCTCGCCAATTCGCCCTTCCGGGAGGGCCGGCCGAACGGGTTTCTCTCCTATCGCAGCCAGATCTGGACCGACGTGGACAATGCGCGTTCCGGCATGCTGCCCTGGGTGTTCGAAGACGGCATGTCGTTCGAGCGCTATGTGGATTACGCGCTGGATGTGCCCATGTATTTCGTCTATCGCGACGGCAAGTACCACGATGTTTCCGGCAAGAGCTTCCGCGACTTCCTGGAACGGCGCATTCCCGAGGTGGCCCAGTTCACGCCCTCCATGAGCGACTGGGCCGACCATCTCACCACCATCTTCCCGGAAGTGCGGCTCAAGCAGTTCCTGGAAATGCGCGGTGCTGACGCGGGGCAATGGCGGCGCATCTGCGGCATGCCCGCCTTGTGGGTGGGACTTCTGTATGACCAGGTGGCGCTGGATGCGGCCTGGGACATGGTGAAAGACTGGACGGCGGAAGAACGCCAGGCCCTGCGCGATGCTGTGCCCAAGCAGGCCTTTCGCGCCCCGTTCCGGAATACCAGCGCGCTGGAGCTGGCGCGCCGGGTGCTTGAGATTTCCGGCGAAGGCCTCAAGCGCCGCGCTAGCCTGGACGGCGCGGGCATGAGCGAGGACGGCTTCCTCAATCCCTTGCGCGAACTGGTGGCGCGCCGCCTGACCCGCGCCGAAGAGCTGTTGGAGAATTACCGCACGGTGTGGAAGGGCGACCTGTCGCGGCTGTTCACGGAATACAACTTCCTCTGACCCAAAGAAAAAGCGCCCCTTCGCTGGAAGGGGCGCTCTTCTTTCAGGCGTTACCTCCGGCTCAGGTAAGAATTTTGCCGGTAGCGTTGCAGAAGGCTTCCATCTCGGCGCGTGAGCCGATGGAAACGCGGCCCACATTGGGCCAGCTGGGCCAGCGGGGTCCGGCGATGATCACGCCCTGGGCGCGATAGATGTCCGCCATTTCCTTGGCCGTCTTGTTCTTCCAGTCCACCATGATCAGGTTGGCTTCGCTGGGGCCGATCACCTTGAGACCGCGCTTGGTGAGGAAGTCCACCGTCATGGCGCGGGTGTCCCACAGCTCCTTGCGGCGCTGATTGATGAGATCGGTGGCGGTGAGGCTGGCGGTGGCGCAGGCTGCCGACGGGATCGGCAGCTGGTTGGACAGCGCACCGGCATCGAACATGGCCAGCTTCTTGGCGTATTCCGGCTTGCCCATGAAATAGCCGATCCGCATGCCGGCCATGCCGAACACCTTGGAGAAGGTGCGCATCACCAGCACGTCCTTCCCGGCCTTGGCCAGGTGGCTCATGGTGTTGTTGGGATAGTCCTTGCTCCAGTGGATATAGGCTTCGTCGATCACAACCACCGCGCCGGCGGGCTTGTTGTCCACCAGCCATTCGATGTCCGCCGCCGGCGTCATGGTGCCGGTGGGGTTGTTGGGATTGACGATGTAGTAGAGGCCGCCATTGGGATTGGCCGCCAGCATCGCCTTGACGTCGTGCTTGTAGTCAGCGGTAAGCGGCACATTCGTCATTGGGATGTTGAGATAGCGCGCCGCCTTGGTGGGGGTTTCATAGGTGGGATCGGCCTGCACCAGCCCGCGGGTGGGGGAGCAGAAGGCCGCAACCGCGCGCGCCAGGCATTCGTTGGAGCCTGGCCAGGTGGAAACATATTCGGCCGGCACATTCTCGACCTGCGAGATCACCTGCACCAGCTTCTTCTGTTCGCCATTGGGCGAATAGCGGTTGGACTGGGAGATGGCGGCCGCGGCGGCCTGCGCGCCGGGCGACATGGGGCCGGCCCAGCATTCATTCTGGCCGATGCGCACCATGGATTTTGGCGCCGCCGCTTCGTCCTGGGCGAAGGCCATTTCCGGATTCATGGTGAGCGCGGTGGCCGCGCCCGAGAACATCAGCGCGGTGCGGATCATCTGCCGGCGGGAATAGCCGCGGGACAGAAGATCGTCTTTCACCTCTTCATGGATCATGTGGGTCATTGGTTCCTCTTCGGGATGTGGAGTTGGGTGTGAAGCAACGCACGGTCACGCGGCGGGCTAGTGGCGATGCGCCCTCCGACGCATCTGTTGGAGGAAGGCTATTCCTGGCCCTTTGCGGGTACAAGCGCGGGCCCTGAGTCGCACCAGGCCGGGAAACCAGCCTTTCCGGCTTTTCCAAAGAAAAAGAGCGCCCCTTCGGGTGAGGGGGCGCTCTTCTTTTCAGGCTCGGCGTCTTCTTACGTCAGGACCTTGCCCGACACATTGAAGAAGGCTTCCATGTCGGCCTTGCTGCCGATGGAGATGCGGCCGACCGTAGGCCAGATCGGCCAACGGTCCGCGGCGATCTGGACGCCCTGCGCCTTGTAGATCGCGATCATCTCCTTGGCGGACTTGTTCTTCCAATCCACCATGATCATGTTGCCCTGGCTGGAGCCGATCACCTTCAGGCCGCGCTTGGTGAGGAAGTCCACCGTCATGGCCTTGTTCTCGGCCAGCGTCTTGCGGCGGGCCGCGATCAGCGCCGTCGAGGTCAGGCTGGCCGTGCAGGCCGCAACCGTGGCCACCGAAGGACGGTCGCCTTCCCAGAGCTGGATCTTCTTGAGGACTTCCGGCGAAGCCATCAGGAAGCCGGCACGGGCGCCGGCCATGCCGAACACCTTGGAGAAGGTGCGGGCCACGATGACTTCCTTGCCAGCCCGCACCAGGTGGTTGGCGGTGTTGTTGGGATAGTCCTTGCTGAAGTGGATATAGGCTTCGTCGATCAGCACGATCGAACCGGCGGGCTTGTTGTTCACCAGCCATTCGATGTCGGCCATCGGCGTCATGGTGCCGGTGGGATTGTTGGGATTCACGACATAGTACATGCCGGCATTGGGATTGGCCGCCAGCATCGCCTTCACGTCATGGCTGTAGTCGGCGGAGAGCGGCACCAGATTGACCGGCGCCTTGATGAACTTCGCAACCCGCACCACGTTGTTGTAGGACGGATCGGCCATCACCATGCCCTTGGTGGGCGAGCAATAGGCCACGATGGTGCGGGACAGGATGCCGCCCGAGCCGGGATAGACCGCGATGTGGTCCAGCGGCACATTCTCGACCGTCGAGATGGTCTTCATCAGCTTTTCGGCTTCGCCGGTGGGCGAATAGCGGTTGGCGTTGGCGAAGGTGGCGTTGGCCGCGGCTTGCGCCGGCGCCATCGGGCCTTCCCAGCATTCATTGAGGCCGATGCGGATCATCTTGCCCTGGGGTGCCGCGTCTTCTTCGCTCTGCGCGAAGGCCGCTTCGCCGCTGATATTCCATGCGGCAGCGGCGGCGCCGCTGAACATCATGGCGGTGCGCAGCATCTGCCGGCGCGAATAGCCGCGGCTGAGCAGGTCGTCCTGGATTTCCGGTTTGATGAGATGGGTCATTGTTTCCTCTTGAGGTCCTCTTTGGGATTTTTCTGTCGAAGTCATGCGCGGCCGAAGGGAAGATTGCGATGCGGGGCCCCGGCCGCATCTGTGAGCCGGAGGCTATATTTCCCCGCATTCGGGCACAAGCGTGGGCCCGCGGTCGGGGGAGCGGAAAAGGGCCGGGGAATCAGGCTTTTCACCAAGTTCCCCAAAAGAAAAAGCGCCCCTTCAGGCTTGAAGGGGCGCTCTTCTTTTCAGGCGCCAGCGCAGCTTATGTCTGCATCTTGCCCATGGTGTTGCAGAAGGCTTCCATCTCGGCCTTGTTGCCCACCGAGACGCGGCCCACGGTCGGCCAGCTGGGCCAGCGCGGGGCGGCGATCAGGATGCCTTGCGCCTTGAGGGCGGCCTGCATGTCCTTGGCCGACTTGGTCTTCCAGTCCACCATGAACATGTTGCCTTCAGACTCACCGATCACCTTGTAGCCGCGCTTCTTGAGGAACTCGATGGCCAGGGCGCGGTTGCCCCACATCTCCTTGCGGCGCGCCTCGATCAATGCCGTGGCGCCCAGGCTGGCGGTGGCGCAGGCGGTGGTGGGAATCGTCGGCCGGTCGCCGCGATCGAACAGCCCCACCTTCTTGATCATTTCCGGCTTGCCCATCATGAAGCCCACGCGGGCGCCGGCCATGCCGAACACCTTGGAGAAGGTGCGGGTGAGGATGACGTCCTTGCCGGCCCTCACCAGGTGGCTGGCGGTGTTGTGGGGATAGTCCTTGCTCCAGTGGATATAGGCTTCGTCGATCAGCACGATCGCGCCCGCCGGCTTGTTGTCCACCAGCCATTCAATGTCCGCCATCGGCGTCATGGTGCCGGTGGGGTTGTTGGGGTTCACCACATAATAAACGCCGGCATTGGGATTGGCCTTCAGCATGGCCTTCACGTCATGCTGATAGTCCGCCGTGAGGGGCACATTGCTGATGGGCACCTGCAGGAACTTGGCCACGCGCGTGGGCGAGTCATAGGTGGGGTCGGCCTGCACAAAGCCCTTGGTGGGCGAGCAATAGGCGGCCAGCGTGCGGGAGAGGATCTGGCCCGAACCGGCGTAAGGCGCGATGTGGTCTTCCGGCACATCTTCGACCTTGGCGATGGCCTTGATCAGCTTCTCGAGTTCACCGTTGGGCGAATAGCGGTTGGAATTGGAAAGCGCCGCGGTGCCAGCCTGCAGGCCGGGGGCCATGGGGCCGGTCCAGCATTCATTGGAGCCGATGCGCACCATCTTTCCGGCGGGCGCGGCGTCCTCGTCCTGGGCGAAGGCCAGTTCGGGATTCATGGTGAGCGCGGTGGCGGCACCGGAGAACATCATGGCGGTGCGCAGCATTTGCCGGCGCGAATAGCCCCGGGAAAGCAGGTCGTCCTTCATCTCTTCATGGAACAGGTTCATACGACATTTCCTCCTGGTTTTTGGCGTGAAACTCGGCACTGCGTGTCTTATGCCAGGGCATTCGCGCCCTTACCTCGTTGCCGAAAGGCTATTCCTGTCTGGAAATTCAGACAAGCAGACCTGACGTTGCGGCAGGGCGGCGTGGCTGTTCAAAAAGGCCAGCAATCCCGCGCCTTTCCGCGCCGCTTTGAGACAAATCGCGACACATATTCCGGGAGTCAGCGAGGAAGGGGAATGAACTCGCGGTCGTCGCCGGGAATCGTTCCGAAACGGCCTTCGCGCCAGTCAGCCTTGGCCTGCTCGATGCGCTCTTTCGAAGACGAGACGAAATTCCACCAGATGTGACGGGGTCCATCCAGCGGCGCGCCGCCCAGGAGCATCAGCCGCGCCGCGCCGTCACTGTAAAGCGCGGCTTCCTCGCCTTCGTCCAGCAGCAGCATGGCGCCGGGACCGTGATTGCGGATGCCGTGATGATCCGTGCCGCTGCCGCCGAGCTGGATCTCGCCATCCACCACAAAGACGGCCCGCTCCGGATGGTCGGGCGTCACCACGAAACCGCCCCCGGGCTGCAGCAACAACTCCGCATAGAAGATGGGTGAGAAAGTCTTGACCGGCGCGCTAAGGCCAAAGGCCTCGCCCGCCACCATGCGCAGCCGCGCATCGCCGCTGTCGCGCACGGGAAGGTCTTGGGCCGCGAAGTGCTGGAAGGCGGGGGCGGTTTCCTGGTCCTGTTCCGGCAGCCCCACCCAGGTCTGGATGCCATGCAGCCTGTGGCCGGCTGCGCGCATTTCCTCGCCCGTGCGTTCGGAGTGCGCAATGCCGCGTCCCGCCGTCATCCAGTTCACGTCGCCGGGTCTTATCTCCTGTGCCGAGCCCAGCGTGTCGCGATGCATCTGGCCGCCGTCAAACAGGTAGGTGACGGTGGCAAGCCCGATATGGGGATGCGGGCGCACATCCACGCCTTTGCCGGGCGGAAAATCCACCGGCCCGAAATAATCGAAGAAAAGGAAAGGGCCGATGCTGCGCTTGAGCGGCTGCGGCAGGTAACGCGTGACGGTGAAGCCGTCGCCCAGATCATGCGCCTTGCCCAGGATGGGGATCATGGCGAAAGCCTAGCCGTCCAGCCTGGGCAGCACAAAGCCGCCCCGGCCATCTTCGCCGATGGGCCGCGCCCATTTCATGGCGTCGCAGGACAGCGGCGCATACAGGTGCGGAAAATCTTCGCAGCGGGACGGCGAATGTTCCCATTTCAGCGCCGCGCCCAGCGCGTCTGCTTCCACCGCCACCAGCATCAGGTCGCGCTGCCCGGCATAGTAACGCCGCAGCGTTTCGGGCAATTGCGGTCCCGTGGCGAAATGCAGGAAGCCGTCGGCCCGGTCGTGCGCCGAGCCGTGATAATCGCCGCTGGCCGCTTCCCACTCGGCACGCGGCACGATCTTGAAGATCAGCATCAGGCCGCGGCTTCGGTGCCGCCCACCGTCAGTCCGTCCAGCCGGATGGTGGGCTGGCCTACGCCCACCGGCACGCTCTGGCCGTTCTTGCCGCAGGTGCCCACGCCGGTATCCAGCTTCATGTCGTTGCCGATCATGGAAACGCGGGTGAGGCATTCGGGGCCCGACCCGATCAGGGTGGCGCCCTTGATGGGCGCGCCCAGCTTGCCGTTCTCGATGCGGTAGGCTTCGGTGCAGCTGAAGACGAACTTGCCGTTGGTGATGTCCACCTGGCCGCCGCCGAAATTCACCGCATAGATTCCGTTCTTCACGCTTTCCAGGATTTCGCCCGGCGCGTGATTGCCGGCCAGCATGTAGGTGTTGGTCATGCGCGGCATCACGGAAGCCGCAAAACTCTGTCGCCGGCCGTTGCCGGTGGGCTTCATGCCCATCAGCCGCGCATTCTGCCGGTCCTGCATGTAGCCCTTCAGGATGCCGTCCTCGATCAGGACGGTGCGCGAGCTGGGCGTGCCTTCATCGTCGATGGAGAGCGAGCCGCGCCGGCCATCCAGCGTGCCGTCATCCACCACCGTCACGCCCTTGGCCGCCACGCGTTCGCCCAGAAGGCCGGCGAAGGCAGATGTCTTCTTGCGGTTGAAGTCGCCTTCCAGCCCGTGGCCGATGGCTTCGTGCAGAAGGATGCCGGGCCAGCCTGGGCCCAGCACCACCGTCATTTCGCCGGCGGGTGCCGGCACCGATTCCAAATTCACCAGCGCCTGGCGCAGCGCTTCGTCCACTGCGGCCTTCCAGTAATCCGGATCTATATAAGTGTCGTAGCCGGCACGGCCGCCGCCGCCGAAGCCGCCGGTCTCCTGGCGGCCATCCTGCTCCACCACCACCGAGACATTGATGCGGACCAGGGGGCGCACATCGCTGTAGCTTTCGCCGCCGGCGCGCATGATCTCCACATGCTGCCATTGGCCGGACAGCGAGGCCGAGACCTGGCGCACCCGAGGATCGCGCCCCCGCGCATATTCATTCATGTCTTCCAGCAGCTTCACCTTGGCGGCGAACTCCGCCGTCTTGAGCGGGTCGCCATCGGCATAGAGCTTCACGTTGGAGCGCGCAGGCCCCGCCGCCACCGTTCCGGAATGACCCGACGACACCGCCTTCACCGTGCGGGCGGCGCGCTGGATCGCGTCTTCAGACAATTCGGTGGCATGGGCGTAGCCGGTGGCCTCGCCCGCCACCGCCCGCAAGCCAAAGCCCTGGGCGGTGTCGAAGCTGGCGGCCTTGAGCCGGTTGTCGTCAAGGACGAACGATTCGCTCTGGCTGTATTCCAGGAAAAGTTCCCCGTCGTCGGCGCCGCTCAGCGCCTGGTCCACCGTTTTCTGGACCTGGGCGCGGTCCATTCCGGTACGGGAGAAGAAAAGGTCCTGCGTTGCCATGGCGTCTCCGAAGCGCGCGGGAAAAGCGGAAATGCCAGCCCGCGCCAGCGCTTATCGCACTGAATATCGGGGTCCGGCAGCGCTTGCGCAAGGCGCACAAGCGCATGGCGCAAGCGGCTTTTTCCCAAGTCTGTGCAGGGCTTTGCGGGCGTGCCATAAGGTCGCAATGACTTTATCTGCCCATCCCCTCTAAATCGCGGAACAGGAATCCGGGTGAGCCGGGATTTTTCGCGTTCCTATGGGCATTTAACGAGGTCGTCGCATGTCTTTTGGCCGTGGTCTTAAAAGCCGCATTGGAACCGCTGCGGCGCTGTTGCCGGCGCTGGCCAGCCCCGCGCTGGCGCTGCCGCAAAGCTGGGGCACGGGCTTCCAGCCGGCCGCGTCCGAAGTGATGGACCGGATCGAGAATTTCCACACCGAGCTTTTCTGGATCATGGTGGCGGTCTGCATCTTCGTGCTGGCGCTGCTGGTCTGGATCGTCGTCAAGTACCGGCTCAGCGCCAATCCGGTGCCGTCCAAGGTGCATCACAACACGCTCTTGGAAGTGGCATGGACCATCATCCCGGTGATCATCCTGGTGGTGATCGCGGTGCCGTCATTCCGGCTGCTCTATTTTGAAAGCGCCATCCCGCATCCCGATGTGACGCTCAAGGCGATCGGCAAGCAGTGGTTCTGGACCTATGAATATCCGGGCGCCAATGCCGGCTTCACCTATGACAGCCTGGGCCTTGCCGACGATGCCGCCCAGAAGGCAGGCGAGCCGCGCCTTTTGGGCGTGGACAATGTGGTGGTGGTTCCCGTCAACAAGGTGATCGAGGTGGAAACCACCGGCGCCGACGTGATCCATAGCTGGGCGCTTCCCCAGATGGGCGTGAAGATGGACGCGGTGCCGGGCCGCATCAACAAGACCTGGTTCAAGCCCACCCAGATCGGCACTTTCTATGGCCAGTGCTCGGAACTGTGCGGCGCCCGCCACGCCTACATGCCCATCGAGGTGAAGGTGGTGAGCGAAGCCGATTACGAAAGCTGGCTGGCGCAGGCCAAGACCAAATACACCAAGCTGGAAACGCCCGAGCCTGCTGCCGCCGCCGCGCCCGCTGCTGCTGCGGCGCCCGCTGCTGAAGCCGCGCCGGCACCCGCTGCAGCCGCGCCCGCGCCCGCCGCGACTGCACCCGCCGCCACAACACCCGCCGCAACCGCACCCGCTGCCGCCCCGACAGCGAAATAGGAACACCGCCATGACAGACCTGGCCTTCGACCAGCACAGCGAAGAACATCACGGCGACCACGCCCACCATCCCACCGGCTGGCGGCGCTATGTCTATTCCACCAACCACAAGGACATCGGCACGATGTACCTGATCTTCGCCATCGTGGCGGGGCTGGTGGGCGGCTTCTTCTCGATGATGATGCGTGCCGAGCTGATGTATCCCGGCCTGCAGGTTTTCCATGAGCCGCACAATTTCAACGTCTTCGTGACCGGCCATGGCCTGATCATGGTGTTCTTCATGATCATGCCGGCCATGATCGGCGGTTTCGGCAACTGGCTGGTGCCCCTGATGATCGGCGCGCCCGACATGGCGTTCCCGCGCATGAACAACATCTCGTTCTGGCTGCTGCCCTTCTCCTTCGCCTTCCTGGTGCTTTCCATGTTCGTGGAAGGCGACTCCGGCGGCATGGGCGTGGGGGGCGGCTGGACGCTCTATGCGCCGCTCTCCACCTATGGCTCGCCGGGGCCGGGGATGGATTTCGCCATCTTCTCGCTCCACATCGCCGGCGCCTCATCCATCCTGGGCGCCATCAACTTCATCACCACCATCTTCAACATGCGCGCCCCGGGCATGACGCTGCACAAGATGCCCTTGTTCGTGTGGTCCATCCTGGTGACGGTGTGGCTGCTGCTGCTGTCGCTGCCGGTCCTGGCCGGCGCCATCACCATGCTGTTGACGGACCGCCATTTCGGCACGTCCTTCTTCAACGCCTCGGGCGGCGGTGACCCCATCCTCTACCAGCATCTGTTCTGGTTCTTCGGCCATCCGGAAGTCTACATCCTGATCCTGCCGGGCTTCGGCATGATCAGCCATGTGGTGGCGACCTTCTCCCGCCGCCCCGTGTTCGGTTACCTGGGCATGGCCTATGCGATGGTGGCCATCGGCTTCATCGGCTTCCTGGTCTGGGCGCACCATATGTACACGGTGGGCCTGTCGGTGGACACCAAGGCCTATTTCGTCTTCGCCACCATGGTGATCGCGGTGCCAACCGGCATCAAGGTGTTCAGCTGGATCGCCACCATGTGGGGCGGTTCGATTGAATTCAAAACCCCCATGCTGTGGGCCACCGGCTTCATCTTCCTGTTCACGGTGGGCGGCGTCACCGGCGTGGTGCTGGCCAATGCCGGCGTCGATGTGGTGCTGCAGGACACTTATTATGTGGTGGCGCACTTCCATTATGTGCTGTCGCTGGGCGCGGTATTCGCGATCTTCTCGGGCTTCTATTTCTGGTTCCCGAAATTCACCGGCTACATGTACAACGAAACGCTGGGCAAGCTGCATTTCTGGGTCACCTTCATCGGCGTGAACCTGGCCTTCTTCCCCATGCATTTCCTGGGGCTGCAGGGAATGCCGCGCCGCTATGCGGACTATCCTGACGCCTTTGCGGGCTGGAACCAGGTCTCGTCCATCGGCGCCTTCATCGCGGGCTTCGGCGTGCTGATCTTCTTGGGCATGCTGGTGGAAGCCTTCAGCGCCAAGCGCATCGCCGGCGACAATCCCTGGGGTCCGGGCGCGACCACGCTGGAATGGACCCTGCCTTCGCCGCCGCCCTTCCACCAGTTCAACGAACTGCCGCACATCCACTGATGGCCATTTCGGAGACATTCGCGGGCGAACGCGTGACAACGGTGGGCGACTATTTCGCCCTGCTGAAGCCGCGCGTGATGTCGCTGGTGATCTTCACCGGGTTGGCCGGCATGGTGGCGGCGCCCGGCCATGTGCATCTTCTCACCGGCTTCACGGCGCTGCTTTGCATCGCGCTGGCGGCGGGTGCGTCGGGCGCGCTCAACATGGCGTACGATTCCGACATCGATGCCCTGATGGCGCGCACGGCGCTGCGCCCCATTCCGCAGGGCCATGTGGCCCGGGAAGAGGCGCTGGCCTTCGGCTGGACCATCGCGGCCCTGTCGGTGGCCACAATGTGGCTGTTCGTCAACTGGCTTGCGGCAGCATTGCTGGCTTTCACCGTCTTCTTCTATGTGGCGGTCTACACGCTGTGGCTGAAGCGGCGCACGCCCCAGAACATCGTGATCGGCGGCCTGGCCGGCGCGCTGCCGCCCGCCATTGGCTGGGCCGCGGTGTCGGGCTCGCTGTCGCTGGCGCCCATCCTGCTGGTGGCCATCATCTTCATGTGGACGCCGCCGCATTTCTGGGCGCTGTCCTTGTGGCGCGCCAATGACTATGCGCGCGCGGGCGTCCCCATGCTGCCGGTGGTGAAAGGCAAGAAGGCCACCCGCAACCAGATCCTGCTCTACACGCTGGTGCTGGCGCCCCTGGGTGTGGCGCCGGCCTTTATCGGGCTGGGCGGCATTCTGTATCTGGTGACCGCCGCCGCCATGGGCTTCTGGATGCTGCTGGAAGCCGTCGCCACTTTCCTGGAACGCGATGAAGCGCGCGAGCCCGCGGCCCACCGGCTGTTCGGCGTCTCGCTGCTCTATCTGTTTCTTCCCTTCGCCGCCCTGATCGCAGAGCGGCTTCTTGATCTTCCCGCGCTATGAGGGCGCTCGTGATGGACGAGGACCGCAACGACCGTGCCGGCAGGGCCCGCCGCCAGCGCAATATCGCGCTGGGCCTGGCGCTGGCGGCGATGGCCGTGCTGTTTTACCTGATGTCCATCATCCAGTGGCATGAGCATTTCGGTCAGTAGATTTACAAAGGGTCAGACCATGAGCAGCGACGTCAAGCACGACTACCATCTGGTTGATCCCAGCCCCTGGCCCATCGTGGGTTCGCTGGGCGCCTTTGTGATGCTGTCGGGCGCCGTGTTCTGGATGAACAAGGACTATGACAAGTTCTTCCACCTGCCGGTGAACGGCCAGCCCTGGATCTTCCTGATCGGGGCGGCGCTGGTGCTCTACACCATGGCCGGCTGGTGGCGCGATGTGGTGAAGGAGTCCGTCTATCAGGGCAACCACACCCCGGTGGTCAAGCTGCATCTGCGCTACGGGATGCTGCTGTTCATCGCCTCTGAAGTGATGTTCTTCGTGGCCTGGTTCTGGGCCTATTTCAATTCCGCCATCTTCTTCGGCGATGTGGGCATCGGCAGCTGGCCGCCGGCCGGCATCATCACGCTGGATCCCTGGCATTTCCCGCTGCTGAACACCCTGATCCTGCTCACCTCGGGCACCACCGTCACCTGGGCGCATCACGCGCTGCAGAGCGGCGACCGGCAGGGCGCGATCCAGGGCCTGGTGCTGACGGTTCTGCTGGGCATGAGCTTTACCGGGGTGCAGGCCTATGAATATGCGCATGCGCCCTTCACTTTCGGCTTCAACCATCTGGCGCTGGTGCCCTTTACCGATCCGGCGCACGCCTCGCTGGCCACCGGCGCAGGGAATTTCGACGCCATCTATGGCTCGACCTTCTTCATGGCCACCGGCTTCCATGGCTTCCATGTGATCGTGGGGACCATCTTCCTCACCGTCTGCCTGGGCCGCGCCATCGCCGGCCAGTTCACGCCCACCCGCCATTTCGGCTTCGAGGCGGCCGCCTGGTACTGGCACTTCGTGGACGTGGTGTGGCTGTTCCTCTTCGCCTGCATCTATGTGTGGGGCGCCGGCCCGGTCACGCAGGGCTAGACCACGCAACCGCCCAACACCGTCACGGCATGCATCAAGGGCCTCTGTCCGCGCTGCGGGCAGGGGCCTTTGTTTGACGGCTACATCAAGCTGCTGCCGCATTGCCCGGCCTGCGGGCTGGACTATGCCATCTTCGATGCCGGCGACGGCCCGGCCGTGTTCGGCATATTGATCGTGGGCGCGCTGGTTGCGGGCATGGCGCTTTATGTGGAGTTCACCTTCTCGCCGCCCTATTGGGTGCATGGCGTGCTGTGGGCGCCCCTGATCGTGGTCCTTTCGCTGGGCTTCCTGCGGCTTTCCAAATCCACCCTGCTGGTGCTGCAATACCGGCACAAGGCGGGGGAAGGCAGGCGGCGCTGATGGCATTTCATTTTCGTCCCTTTCCCGGCCTCACCATCGCCACCCTGCTGGCGGTGGCGCTGCTGTCGGGGCTGGGGGTATGGCAATTGCAGCGGCTGAAGCAGAAGGAAGCCCTGATCGCCAGCGTGGCCGCGCATATGAGCGGCCCTGCAATCAGCTTTGACCAGGCGCGCGCCTTGCCGCCCGGCCAAGCGCAGTATCATCGCGTACGGCTTTCCGGCCGCTTCGAGAATGCACGGGAGATTTTCACCTTTGCCACCGCGGCGGGCGGCCAGGCGGGTTATCATGTGCTCACCCCGTTCCGGCTGGATGACGGCCGCCTGGTGATGGTGGACCGGGGCTTCGTGCCCATGGTTGGAGAACGTCCAGGCCATCACAGCGTGATCGAAGGCGATACCACGCTCACGGCCATCTGCCGGCCGTCCGAAGCGCCCAATCTTTTCACGCCCGCGCCCGACCAGACGCGCCGCCTCTGGTTCGTGCGCGACGTGGCGGCCATCGCGCGGGCGCAAGGCCTGGTGCTGTCGGCGCCGGTGCTGCTGGAAGCGGAAAAGCAGGGCGCGGGCTTTCCCCAGGGCGGCCAGACCGTGGTCAATTTCCCCAACAATCACCTGCAATATGCCATGACCTGGTTTGGGCTTGCGGCGGGGCTTCTGGCCGTCTATCTGGCCTATCATGTTTCGCGCGGGCGTCTGCGCTGGACATGAATCCGGACAGACCATGAGCGACGCTTCTTCATTTATTTCCACGCGCGGCGGCGCACCCAGCGCCGATTTTGCCGAAGTCCTGCTGGCGGGCTTGGCGCCCGATGGCGGGCTCTATATGCCGACCGCCTGGCCGCGCTTCAGTGAATCGCAATTGGCCGGCTTCCGGGGCATGCCCTATCAGGACGTGGCCTTCGCCATCCTGTCGCAGTTCGTTGGCGCGAGCTTTCCGCCCGCGGAACTGAAGGAAGACATCGCTGCCGCCTATGCCGGCTTTACCGCGCCAGACATCGCGCCCCTGCGCGATATCGGGCCTGGCCGGCATCTGCTGGAACTGTTCCATGGCCCCACCTTCGCCTTCAAGGACATCGCGCTCCAGATATTGGGGCGGCTGTTTGCGCGCGCGCTGAAGCGCCGGGGCGGGCGCGCCACCATTGTGGCGGCGACATCGGGCGATACCGGCTCGGCCGCCATCGCGGCCCTGGGCGGGCTTTCCAACATCGAGGTCTTTGTGCTGCACCCAAAGGGCCGGGTAAGCGATGTGCAGCGCCGCCAGATGACCACCAGCGCCCATGCCAACATCCACAACATCGCGCTGGAAGGAAGCTTTGACGACGCCCAGCACATCGTCAAAGGCCTGTTCGCGGAAAAGGAGTTCGCCGCTCAGATCGGGCTCACGGCGGTCAACTCCATCAACTTCGTGCGCATCGCCGCGCAGTCGGTTTATTACTTCACCGCTGCCGCGCTGCTGGATGCACCGCCGACTTTTGTGGTGCCCACCGGCAATTTCGGGGATATTTTCGCGGGCGAAGCGGCGGAACGCATGGGGCTTGCCGCCCGCCGGCTGGTGATCGCCACCAACAGCAACGACATCATGGCGCGCGCTCTTCACCAGGGCGTCTATGCGCCCGGGGCCTCGCACCACACGCTCAGCCCCGCCATGGACATCCAGGTCGCATCCAACTTCGAGCGCGCCCTGTTCGAGGCATCGGGCCGTGACGGCGGATGGGTGGCGCGCGCCATGGCGGATTTTGCCCGCGACAAAAAGCTGGTCCTTCCCGCCGCCATCCTGTCCTCGCTGCGCGCCCGCTACGCCGCCGCCTCGGTGAGCGACCAGGAAACCCTGGCCGCCATTCGCGCCGCCAAGGAGAAAAGCTTCACCCCGGATCCTCACACCGCCGTGGCGCTGGCGGCAGTGGAGAAACTGGAAAATCTTGCGGACCCCGTGGTGGTGCTTTCCACCGCGCATCCCGCCAAGTTCGCCGAGGCCGTCACCGCCGCCACCGGCCAGCCTCCCGCGATGCCGGGGCCGCTGGCGCGGGTGATGGACCTGCCCGAAAAGCTGGACGTCCTGCCAAATGATGCCCTTTTGATTCGGCGTTTCATCTCTTCTAGACTGCCGGGATGAATCTCGAAATATCCAGACTTTCCAACGGCTTGACCGTAATTTCCGATCCCATGGCCAGCCTGGAAAGCGCCGCCCTTGGCGTCTGGGTGGGAACCGGCTCCCGCCAGGAAAACATGGCCCAGATGGGTGTCTCCCACATGCTGGAGCACATGGCCTTCAAGGGCACCATCCGCCGCAGCGCCCGCCAGATCGCCGAAGAGATCGAGGCGGTGGGCGGCTATCTCAACGCCTATACCAGCCGCGAGCAGACCGCCTTCCAGGCGCGGGTGCTGAAGGACGATGTGCCGCTGGCGCTGGACCTTCTGGCCGACATCCTCATCAATCCCACCTATGACGCCCAGGAACTGGAACGCGAGCGCCAGGTGGTGCTGCAGGAGCTGGGGCAGGCGCGCGATACGCCGGACGACATCATCTTTGATCACCTGCATGAAGTGATCTTTCCCGGCCAGCCGCTGGGCTGGCCCATCCTTGGCCGGGAAGACAGCGTGATGGCGTTCACGCCGTCCCTGCTTCGCGACTATAGCGACCTCCAGTACCGCGCCGGCGGCATGGTGCTGGTGGGGTCGGGCGCGCTGGATCACGCAACGGTCGTCGGGCTGGCGGAAGAGAAATTCGCAGCCCTTCAGCCGGGCCTTCCTGGCGCGCCGTCCGCCGCCCGCTATCAGGGCGGCCACTTCACCGAAAAGCAGGATCTGGAACAGGCTCATATTGTTTATGGCTTTCCCGGCATCTCGGCGCGGGATGCGGATTTTTATGTCTCGCAACTCTACGCCACCATCCTGGGCGGGGGCATGTCGTCGCGTCTGTTCCAGGAAGTGCGCGAGAAGCGGGGGCTTTGCTATTCCATCTATGCCTTTGGCAGCCATTTCCAGGACACCGGCTTCACCGGCATCTATGTAGGTACAGGCGAGAAGGAAGCGGCCGAGATCTCCGCCGTGGTGGCCGGCGAAATGGAAGCCATGACCGGCACGATCGAAACCGCCGAGCTGGCGCGCGCAAAGGCGCAGCTGCGTTCGGGCCTGCTGATGGCGCTGGAACGTCCCGGCTCCCGCGCCGAGCAGATCGCGGGCCACATCTTCACCCTGGGCCGCGTGCCGCCGCTGCCGGAAGTGCTGGCGCGCCTGGACGCTGTCACGCAAGACGATATCCGCGCCTTTGCGGTCCGCACCATGCAGGCGCCCGCGATCGCGGCCCTTGGACCGGTGGGAAAGCTGGAAGCGCTGGACCGCTTTGCCGCCCGTTTCCAGCCCGCCAGCCGGCCGGCGGCATGATCAAGCCGCGCCCCATGGCCTTCATGCGGGGGCTTACATTTCCCGGCGGCCAGCAGCCGGTGCTGCAGGGCCAGAGCGTCTATCTGCGCTATCCGCGCCTGGCGGACCACGCCAACTGGGCCGCGCTGCGCAATGAGAGCCGCGAATTCCTGTCGAAGTGGGAGCCGCTATGGGCGGATGACGAACTCAGCCGCGGCGCCTTCCGCCGCCGCATCAAGCGCTACCAGAAGGAAACGCGGCTGGATTCGGCCTATGTCTTTTTCGTCTTCCGCAAGAGCGACGACACGCTGATGGGCGGTTGCACGCTTTCCAATGTTCGCCGCGGCGTCACCCAGGGCTGCGCCCTGGGTTATTGGATCGGGGCGCCCTTCGCCCGCCAGGGCTTCATGTTCGATGCCTTGCGCGCGCTGATTCCCTTTGTCTTCGCCACATTGGGCCTGCACCGGCTGGAAGCGGCCTGCCTGCCGGAAAATCAGGCCTCGCGCGGGCTCCTGGCCAAGCTGGGATTTCGCGAAGAGGGGCTGGCAAAGGATTATCTGCTGATAAACGGCCAATGGCGCGACCATATGCAATTGGCGCTGCTGGAAAATGAGGCTTTGCCCGCTGTCGGGCCAAAGCTAGGTTAGGCCTTCGTGATCTCCCGCGTGAAGGCAATGACAGTCAGCAAGGCCTCCCTCATTGCCCTCTTGCGCGCGGCCCTGCTGCTGTTGGTGCTGGCCGCGCCCGCCTTCCTGTCTTCGGCCTGGGCCGCGCCATCCCCCATGCCCAAGGCGGCGCCGGCCGATTTTGGCGATGACGACAATGTGATCGAGCTCAAGAAACTTCTTTCGCCCTATCACGCGCCTGGCGAGGCAAAGGAAGGCGGCGCGGAGAGCGACGGCTCGGTCTGGTACATGCTCAACGCCACCAACGACACGGTGCGGCCGGCCACCCGCGTGCTGCTGGCGCCGCCGCAGCCAAATCTGGCGCTTCGTCCCATGGCAATGGGCGGGCGTCCCGCCATCCTGGCCATCGCCAGTTCGGATTCCGGCGTGGTGGCAGAGCCCGCCACGGGTTATGGCCGCCGCGCCTGGCGGGTAATCCTGCCGCCGGTGACATCGGTTGCGCTGGCGCTGCGGGTGAATTACGCGCAAAGCCCGCCCTCCATCCAAGCCTGGACCGAACCCGCGCTGGCATCGCACAACCGCCAGCTCGCCATCTTTGTCACGGCGGTGGGCACCTTGATCGCGGCGGCCGCCATGATCACGGCCGGTCTTGCCATCCTGATCGGCCATGCCGCGCCGCGCTGGGTGGCGGTGACATTGTTCCTGCTTCTGTGCGCCTGGCTGGCAGGCACCGGCATGTTCGATGGCAGTCTGGCCACCCGCATCGGCGGCCCTTATGGATTGACGGCTTTCCTCACGGCATTGGCGTTGGCAGCGGGCGGACGGCTGGCCGACGCCATCATCCCCGTCCGCACGGTCTGGCCGAGGCGCGAAACGCAATTCTTCCGCGTGCTCTATGCCTTATGCGGCCTGGGCGCCCTGGCCTGGTTGGGCATTCCCGGCGCCACGCTTCTCACCAACACCGCCATCGTGATCGGCAGCGCGGCGCTGGCCGCCTATCTGGTCTTCTGCGGACGGCGGGGCGACAAGGCGGCACAGGTGGTGGCGCCCAGCGCCGCCGCCTTCGCCTTGGTGGCCCTGGCGGGCGCGGTCACGGCGCTGGGCGGATTGGGCGACACGCTGGCCGCTCCCGCCACCACCGGCGGCTTTGCCGCCGCCGGCGCCATCCTGCTGGCGATGGCGGTGATCGCCAGCGAAGAGATTGCCGTGCTTCCTTTCCTGCACGGCTCCTATGCCGCCAAATTGCTGGAGGCGCAGGCGCCGCCGCAGGGCGAAACACTGGGTCCGGCCGCACCCTTCGCCAATCTGGCGCTGGCGGCCATCGGCGCGGCCCATCAGGGCGTGTTCGACCTGGATTTCCGCGCCCAGCTTCTCACCCTTTCGCCCGATGCCGCCCAGATGCTGGGCCTGGGGGCGCATGAAGCGACCCTTTCACATGCCGACTGGATCGCGGGGCTTCATCCGGAAGACCGCACCGCCTATCAGGAAGCCCTGGCGCTGTTCCGCGAACAGCCGGGCGCGCCTTTCCGGCTGGAGCTGCGCGCCAAGGGTCCGCGCGGGCCTTATCGCTGGCTGGAATTGCGCGCCAGCATCGTGACCGACCAGGATGTGCCGTCCGACTGCCTGGGTCTTTTGTCTGACATCACCGACCGCAAGGAACAGGCGCCGCCGCCGCGCGACCCGCTCACGGGCCTTGGCACCCGCGCCGCGATGGTGGACGAACTCAGCGCGCTGGGCGAGGGATTGCCGGGCGCCACCTTGGCGCTGCTCGACCTGGACCGCTTCAAGGCCATTCATGCCAGCCTTGGCGATGCCGGGGGCGATACCATGCTGCTGCAGACGGCGCGGCGGCTGGAGCAGCGCTTCGGTCGCGAAGCGCGCATCTTCCGTACCGGCGGCGACGGCTTTGCGCTTCTCTTCACCGAAGCCTCGCTGATGCCGCAGGCGATGGGCGACGAGCTGGTGGAACTGTGCAACCCGCCGCACCCTTATGAAGGCCGCAGCATTTTCGCGCCGGCAAGCGTGGGGCTCGCCTTCGGCGAAAAACACGTTGCGGCCCTGATTCGCCAGGCCGAGCGGGCGCTGGGCGCGGCCAAGAAGCAGGGCGGGGGCTGCGCGCGGCTTTATCACGAAGGGCTGGACGCCGAAGCCCCGCGCGATTCCGTGGCGCTGGAAGCCGATCTGCGGCGCGGCCTGGATGAAGGCGAGATCGATGTTTTCTACCAGCCCATCATGCGCCTTTCCAACCGCACCATTGCGGGCTTCGAGGCGCTGCTGCGCTGGCATCATCCGGAAAAGGGATTGGTGTCGCCGGCCGACTTCATCGCCCATTCCGAGGAAACCGGGCTGATCCTAACCCTGGGCAAGCTGGCGCTGGAACGCGCCAGCGCCGATCTGGCGCATTGGCAGCGTTATTTCCCCATCGAGCCGCCCTTGTTCGTAAGCGTCAATCTTTCCCGCCGCCAGTTGCGCGATACCGGCTTCGAGGAATTGCTGTCGCGGGTGCTGAAGGAAAGCAGGCTCGCGGCCAGCTCATTGAAGCTGGAAGTCACCGAAAGCGCGGTGGAGGCCGATCCCGGCCTTTCCGCCATGCTGGCGCGCATCAAGCGGGCAGGGGCGGGGCTGTCCATTGATGATTTCGGCACCGGCGCCTCCAGCCTCAGCCAGATCCGCAACCTGCCCTTCGATACGGTGAAGATCGACAAAAGCTTCCTGGGCCGCGGCGGCGGGGAAAATGACGGCGTGGTGCTCAACTCCATCGTGGGCCTGGCGCATGATCTGGGCCGCTCAGTGGTGGTGGAGGGCGTGGAGAACGCCCGCGACGCCGACCGCCTCAATGCGCTGGGCTGCGAGTTTGGCCAGGGATATTTCTTCTCGCCGCCGCTCTCGGGCGCGGCCGCGCTGGCCTTCATTGCCCGGCATTACGATGTGGCGGCGGCAACCCCGTCCTGACGCCGGCGTTATATTTCAACACAACGGAGAATGACATGATCAAGGTGGGCGACAGAATTCCCGATGCGACTCTGATGGAAATGCAGGAAGGCGGCCCCAAGCCGGTCTCCACCAGGGATTTCTTTGCGGGGAAGAAAGTGGCCCTGTTCGCGGTGCCGGGCGCCTATACCCCCACCTGCTCGGCCAAGCATCTGCCGGGCTTCATCCAGAAGCGCGACCAGCTCAAGCAGAAGGGCATCGACCAGATCGCCTGCGTTTCGGTGAATGACGCCTTTGTGATGGGCGCGTGGGGCGAAGGCCAAGGCGCCAAGGACAAGGTGGTGATGCTGGCCGACGGCAATGCCACCTTCACCAAGGCGATGGGACTGGAGATGGACGCCAGCAAGTTCGGCATGGGCACCCGCAGCCAGCGTTACTCCATGGTGGTGGATGACGGCGTGGTGAAATCGCTGAACGTGGAACAGCCGGGTGCATTTGAAGTCTCCAGCGCCGACCACATGGTTGGGCTTCTTTAATTCTCCAATTGGTCGCACGGCCGGACGCGCCGCCCAATTCTTCTAAAAGGAATGTGGCGGCGTGTGGCCGCTGCTCCTTTTCGGAATGGCGGCGCGGGCCAACTGGTCCGCCCGCTCATTCTCGGGATGGCCGGAATGGCCTTCCACCCAGATCCATGTGATTTCATGCGGGCGCATTTCGTCGTCCAGCGCCCGCCACAGATCTTCATTCTTCACCGGCTTCTTGTCGGCGGTCTTCCAGCCCCTGGCGCGCCAGCCCGGCAGCCATTTTGATGCCCCGTCCATCACATAGCGGGAATCGGTATGGATCACGACGCTGGAGGGCTTTTTCAGCGCGCGCAGCGCCTCGATCGCCGCCGTCAGTTCCATGCGGTTGTTGGTGGTGGCGGGATCGCCCCCCGACAATTCCTTTTCATGGGAACCCTGGCGCAGGATCGCGCCCCAACCGCCTGGGCCCGGATTTCCCGAGCAGGCGCCATCGGTGAAGATCTCGATCCTGCTCAAAGACCGTAATCCCCGGGGCTCTTGGCGCCCCGGTGGAAGCGCAGCCGCTTGATGTAGTCGCGCGGGTCCTTGGGCCGCACCAGGGCATTGGGATCGGGATTGAGCCAGTCATAAAGACGGGTGAGCAGGAAGCGCAGGGCCGCGCCCTGGGTGAGGATGGGCAGCGCCGCCCGTTCCGCGTCCGACAAGGCCCGCCCGCTTTGATAGGCCGCGATAAGCACTTTGCCCTTGGTGAGGTTGAAGGCGCCGTCATCCTCGAAACACCAGGAATTCAGCATCACCGCCAGGTCATAGGCCAGCATGTCGTTGCAGGCGAAATAGAAATCGATCAGGCCGGAGACTTCGCCATGCGTGAACAGCACATTGTCGGGGAAGAGGTCGGCATGGATCACGCCTTCGGGCAGCCCGCGCGGCCAGTTGCGCTGAAGCTCGGCCAGGCTTTCGGCAATCAGCGCCTTCAATCCCGGCTGGACGTCATCGGCGCGGGCGGCCGTGGCGTCCGCCAATCCCGGCCAACCTTCGGGCCCCAGGGCGTTGGCGCGGCGCGGCGTGAAATCCCGCGCCGCTTCATGCAGCCCCGCCAGGGCGCGGCCCGCCGCCTGGCAATGCGCCGCGTCGGGACGGCGAAGCGAAACGCCGTTGAGGAAGGTGAGGATGGCGGCTTGGCGCGATTTCAGGGTGATGAATTGCCGCTGCTGGCGGTCGCGGATGGGCTGGGGGCAGGCTATGCCGCGCGCCGCCAGATGCTCCATCAGCCCCAGGAAGAAGGGCAGGTCCTCCGCCCGCACCCGCTTCTCATACAGCGTAAGGATGAAGGCGCCGTGGTCGGTCTGGAGATAGAAATTGGAATTCTCCACGCCTTCGGCGATGCCCTTGAAGGTCAGGGGCTGGCCGATATCGTAGCCGGCGAGCAGCGCTTCCAGCTCCTCGAAACCTACATCCGTGTAAACCGCCATGCCGGCCCTCTGCGGTCGCCCGCGCTTTCCTTCCGGCGTGCTTGGTGGTTAAAGTCCGCCCGCCCTGAAGCCGGCTGAGGAGTCGGCGGTCAAGGGGAAAAAGTCAAGCCACAAAGCCGGATAGCGCCCACACCATGCGTTTCAAGCCCGTTCTGATTCCCGTTTTCGCGCTCCTGCTCACGGGCTGCAACACCGCCAAGGTTCAGGTCTGCCCCTATGCCGCGGTGCTGGAGGATGCGTCCCAGATGACGCAATTCCGCACCGGCGCGCCGCAGGATCTGTCGGGGGAAGCCTACACGGTCTACATCACCGGCATCGATACCGACTGCAACTATGACAAGAAAAGGCGGCGCAGCGATTCATCCGCCACGCTGCATTTCCGCGCCACCCGCGCGCCCACCGCGCAAGGCGCCGAATACAGCATTCCCTATTTCCTGGCGGTCACGCAGACCGACCGCATACTCTCCAAGCAGATTTTCACCGTCACTTTCCGCTTTGCGCCGGGCCAATCGGTGGCGACCTTCGACGACCGGGTGGGCGAAACCGTGATCGAGGTGGAGCCTGGCCATCAATCCACCGACTACCAGCTCACCGCCGGCCTGCAGCTCACCGAGGCGCAGCAGGCCTACAGCAAGAAGCGCGGTCCTTACGTTCCATGACCTCCCTGGCGATGGAATTGAGTGCCGTCGCCGGCCGCGCCTTCGTGCAGGAAGGGCTGAGCGACGCCTTCGGCCTGGTGCAGATTTCCGACCGGCCCGACCTGGCGCAATTCCAGTGCAATGGCGCCATGGCGGCCGCCAGGCAGGCGAAAGCCAATCCCCGCGCCATTGCCGAGAAAGTCGCTGTGCGGCTGAAGGCCGATCCCCGCTTTGCCAAGGTGGAAGTGGCCGGCGCCGGCTTCATCAACCTGGATGTGAGCGACGCGGAACTGGAGCGGCGGGCAAGTCGCGCTCCCGAAGCCATGCCCCGCAATGGCAAGACGCTGGTGATCGATTTCGGCGGTCCCAACATCGCCAAGCCCATGCATGTGGGGCATCTTCGCTCCACCGTGATCGGCGATTGCCTGCAGCGGCTGTTCCGGGCCAATGGCTGGAGCGTGGTCAGCGACATCCATCTGGGCGATTGGGGCCTGCAGATGGGTCAGCTGATTTCCGAAGTGGGACGGCGGGGCCTGGCGCCGGTCTATTTTGATGCGGCTTTCACGGGGCCTTATCCGGAAGCCTCGCCTGTCACCATGAGCGACCTGGAAGAGCTTTATCCGGCCGCATCCGCCGCCTGCAAGGAAGATCCGGCGCGGCTGGAGGAAGCGCGCCGCGCCACCGTCGAGCTGCAGGATGGCCGCCCCGGCTATCGCGCCCTGTGGGGGCATTTCGTCGCCGTGTCGGAAGCCGGCCTTAATCGCGAATTCGGCAGCCTGGGGGTGCAGTTTGATTTGTGGAACGGGGAATCCACCGTTCATCCCCTGATCGCGCCCATGCTGGATGACCTCAAGGCACGGCAGCTGGCGGAAGAGAGCGAAGGCGCGCTGGTGGTGCAGGTGGCCCGTGACGACGACAAGAAACCCATGCCGCCCTTGATCCTGCTCAAGTCGGATGGCGGCGTTCTTTACGGCACCACCGACCTCGCCACCATTGCCGCGCGCATGAAGGCCTATAATCCCGACCTGATCCTCTATGTGGTGGACCATCGCCAGCACGGACATTTCGAACAGGTGTTCCGCGCCGCCGCCCGCACAGGCCTGTCGGGCACGGCCCAGCTCGAGCATGTGGGTTACGGCACCATGAACGGCGCCGACGGCAAGCCTTTCAAGACACGGGCCGGCGGCGTGATGAAGCTTTACGACCTGATCGCCATGGCCGAAGTGGAAGCCGAGGCGCGCCTGGCCGAACAGGGCCTGGGCGGCGATTACACGCCGGAGGAAAAGACGGCCATCGCCCGCCAGGTGGGCATCGCCACCATCAAGTTCGCCGACCTTTCCAATCACCGCACCACGGACTATGTCTTCGACCTGGACCGCTTCTCGCGCTTTGAAGGCAAGACGGGGCCTTACCTCCAATATGCGGCGGTGCGCATCCAGTCCATCCTGCGAAAGGCGCAGGCGCAGGGCCATGTGCCGGCCGCGCCCGTGATCCGTTCCGGCGAAGAACGCGCACTGGTGCTGCGCTTGGTGGCGGAAGAAGATGTGCGCCGCATGGCGGAAGACAAGCGCGCCCCGAACATCCTGTGCGACTATGCCTTCGGCCTGGCACAGGACTTCAGCCGCTTCTATGCCGCCCATCATATCCTGTCGGAAGATGACGCCGCCCTTCGGGCGGCGCGGCTGGGCCTGTCGGCCCAGGTGCTCGAGACCCTGACGCGTATTCTGGGGCTTCTGGGCATCCAAGTGCCGCAAAGAATGTGAATATTGCCGCCCATCTTGCGCGCATGGCACCCGGCGACATGGACTCTGCTTTCGCAAGCAGGCACCCTTCCACCTGATTGGGCGTGGAGGGGAATATGAAAGTCGCGATGGCCGGCTTGGCCGCATTGGCCGCATTGGCCGGGGTATGCCTGGCGGGATCGGCGAACGCGCAAATGCGCGCATCGCTGCAGCCGGCATCCTATGGCTATGTGTTTGCGGATTACGACCATTTCGACGCCAAGGGAGGCTCGCTGGACGGCGGCGGCCTGGGCGCTGGTTGGCGCTTTTTCCGTTTTTTCGGGGCGCAACTGGGCGGCCAGTTTGCCCGCAAAAACGGTGTGGATTTCTATAACGGGTATGTCGAAGGGGTGGGTTATCTTCCCCTTGGCCCGCGATTGTCCCTTTCCGCCAGCATGGGCGGCGCTTATGCCGAAAGCTCGACCAGCGTGACCATTGGCACCACCCGGTTCACCGCCTCAGCCCACGGATCCGGCTACCGGGCCGGTGTGGGCCTGGAATACTGGGTCGCGCCCCGCTGGGGCATCCATGCCGCGTTCCACCGCCAAAATGCCATTGGCGTGGCCGATGATTACGGGATCGGGGTGGCCTACAGGTTCTGATTCCAGGGATATGTGAGTAACTCGGCCGGAATTGCCGGCCGAATTGACTCCCCTTGACCCCCCTTTAGAGTGCTTCTTGACGGGCCCGCCGGCCGTGAGGCGCGCGGGCCAGGCCATACATGACCCCACGCGGGAGAGACCTGTTTCGCACAGGCGCCGAAGGAGCAACCGCCCCGGAAACTCTCAGGCAAAAGGACCGCGCGGGCGATGAACTTCTGGAAAGCGGGACGGCGCATGCCGTCTCCACCGAAGGGGTAATCCCGTCTTTTCAGATGGGGGAAATCTCTCAGGTCCCATGACAGAGGGGTCGTTCCGTGAACGCGCGCGTTCCGGGAGGCCTTGCTGCTTTTGATGGACCTGTGATGACCGACGAACAACTGCACCGCACTCCGCTCTACGCCCTCCATCTGGAACTGGGCGGCAAGATGGTGCCGTTCGCAGGTTACGACATGCCGGTCCAGTATCCCGCCGGCATCCTGAAGGAACATCTCCACACCCGCGCACAGGCCGGCCTGTTCGATGTCTCGCATATGGGGCAGGCCTTCCTGTCTGGCGCCGATCCGGCCACGGCGCTGGAGCGCCTCACCCCCGCCGATGTGAAGGGCCTGGCGCCGGGCCATCAGCGCTATGGCCTGCTCCTCAATGACCAGGGCGGCATCAAGGATGACTTCATGGTGACGCGGCTGGCGGGCGAGGACGCGCTCTATCTGGTGGTGAATGCCGCCATGAAGGACGCCGATTTCACCTATATCGCGGACAGACTGAAAGGCGTGGCCACGCTTTCGCCCGCACCCGGTCGCGCGCTCTTGGCGCTGCAGGGGCCCAGGGCGGCGGAGGTTTTGGAGCGGCTGTCGCCGGGCATCTCCCAGCTCAGCTTCATGCAGGCCCGCCGCGCCAGCGTGGCGGGCGCGCCCGCCATTGTGAGCCGCACCGGTTACACGGGCGAGGATGGTTTCGAGATTTCGCTGGAAGGAAAAGACGCGGAGAACATCGCGCGCGCGTTGCTGAAGGAACCGGAAGTCTTGCCCATCGGTTTGGGCGCGCGGGATTCGCTGCGCCTGGAAGCAGGGCTTTGCCTGTACGGCCATGACATGGACGAGACGATTGATCCGGTGGAAGCCAATCTTTCCTGGGCGCTGGGCAAGCGCCGCAAGGAAGCCGGGGATTTTCCCGGCGGCCAGCGCATCCTGCGGCACCTCAAGGACGGCGCCGGCAAAAAGCGCGTTGGCATCCTGCCGGAAGGCCGTGCGCCGGCCCGCGAAGGCACCGAGATCGTAAAGGACGGCCGGGTGGTGGGCCATGTCACGTCCGGCGGCTTCGGCCCCAGCCTCAATGGCCCCCTGGCAATGGGCTATGTGGAATGGGGACTTTCACAGCCCGGTACGCGGCTGGAGCTGATGGTGCGCGGCAAGCCATTGGCGGCGCAGGTGACGGCCATGCCGTTCGTGCCCAACCGCTACAAAAGACCAAACAAGACAGGAGTGGGGTGATGAGCGAAGTGCGTTTTACCGACCAGCATGAATGGGTGCGGCTGGAAGGCGACGAAGCCACGGTGGGCATTACCCGCTATGCCGCGGAGTCGCTGGGCGATGTGGTGTTCGTGGAGCTCCCGAAAAAGGGAAAGACCGTCGCGCCCGGCGGCGAGGCCGCGGTGGTGGAAAGCGTCAAGGCGGCCAGCGAAGTCTATGCGCCCCTGGGCGGCGAGGTGACAGCCGCCAATGCCGCGCTGGAAGCCGAACCCGCCAAGGTCAATGAAGACCCGGAAGGCAATGGCTGGTTCTTCAAGCTGAAGATCTCGGACAAGGCCGCCTTCGCCAAATTGATGGACGAAGCCGCCTACAAGGAATTCGTGAAGGGACTTTAAAGATGCGCTATCTGCCGCTTACGCCACAGGACCGCCGCGACATGCTGGCGAAGATCGGCGCGCCCGACATCGACGCGCTGTTCCGCGACGTGCCGCGCCAGGCAGTCACCCAGCTTTCCGTTTTCGACCTGCCCGACGGCAAGGGCGAGATGGAAATTGAGCGCGCCCTGGGCTGGCTGGCGGCCAGGAATCAGCCAGCAGGTGCTGGGCCGTCCTTCTGTGGCGCCGGCGCCTACAAGCATCATGTGCCGGCGGCGGTGGATCATTTGATCCAGCGTTCGGAATTCCTCACCTCCTACACGCCTTACCAGCCGGAGATCGCCCAGGGCACGCTGCAGGTGCTGTTTGAATTCCAGACCCAGGTGGCGCTTCTCACCGGCATGGAGGTGGCAAACGCCTCGCTTTACGACGGATCCACCGCCACCGCCGAAGCGGTGTTGATGGCGCAGCGGCTTACCAAGCGGCCCAAAGCGATCTTGTCCGGCGGGCTTCATCCTCATTATGCCGAGACGGTGGAAACAGTGGGCAATCTGTCGGGCGTCTGCACCCGGGCACCCGTGACGCCCGGCAAGGCGGAGGACATCGCCGCCCTGATCGACGACCAGACCGCCTGCGTGGTGGTGCAGACGCCGGATGTATTCGGCCTGATCCGCAATCTGCGCCCCATTGCCGAAGCCGCGCACGCCAGGGGCGCGCTGCTGGTGGCAGTGGTGACCGAGACCGTGTCGCTGGGCTTGCTGGAATCGCCGGGCGCGCAAGGCGCCGACATCGTGGCATGCGAAGGCCAGAGCATCGGCAATGGCCTGAATTTCGGCGGCCCTTATGTGGGGCTGTTCGCCACGCGCGAGAAATTCCTGCGCCAGATGCCGGGACGTCTGTGCGGCGAAACGGTGGATGCCGATGGCCGGCGCGGCTTTGTGCTCACGCTTTCCACCCGCGAGCAGCATATCCGCCGCGAAAAGGCCACCAGCAACATCTGCACCAATTCCGGCCTCTGCGCGCTGGCCTTCACCATCCATCTGTCGCTGTTGGGCGAGGAGGGGCTGACGCGCCTGGCCCGCCTCAACCATGCAACAGCGTCCGCGCTGGCGGACCGGTTGTCGCGATTGCCGGGTGTGTCGCTGGTGACGCCCAGCTTCTTCAATGAATTCACCCTCAAGCTGCCCAGGCCTGCGCAAGGGGTGGTGGATGCATTGGCGGCCAGGGGCGTCCTGGCAGGTGTGCCGGCCTCGCGGCTCTTCCCGGATGATGCCTCGGCCCGCGATCTTCTCATTGTTGCCGCCACCGAAACCACGACGGACGAGGATTGCGCTGCACTTGAGAAAGCATTGCGAGGAGCGTTGGCTTGAGCCAGAGCGACAAAAACAGGAAGGCGCTCACATGAGCATGAACAACCAGGGCCGTCCCACCGCGCCTGAAACGCGCCGCCAGCCTCTTGCGCCGGGCACCGTCACGCCCGAAGAACTGGCCACCATTTCCGGCGACCGCGGCCTGGACCACGAGGAAAAACTGATTTTCGAAATCGGCCGCACCGGCATGACTGGCGTGGATCTGCCGGAAAGCCAGGTGACGGATGCACGGCTGGGCGGCCAGCGGCGGCGCGGTCCCATTGGCTTGCCGGGTCTTAGCGAGCCGGAAGTGATCCGTCATTATGTGCGGCTGTCGCGGATGAATTACGCGATCGATGCGGGGCTTTATCCGCTGGGCTCCTGCACCATGAAGCACAATCCGCGGCTCAACGAGAAAATGGCGCGCCTGCCCGGCTTTGGCGACCTGCATCCGCTGGCGCCGCGCGCCGCCACCCAGGGCGCGCTGGCGCTGATTTCGGAGCTGATGCGCTGGCTCACCACGCTGACCGGCATGCCGGCGGTGGCCATGTCGCCCAAGGCGGGCGCGCACGGCGAACTTTGCGGCCTTCTGGCCATCCGCGCCGCGGTGGAAGCGCGCGGCGAAAAGCGCAGCCGCATCCTGGTGCCGGAATCCGCCCATGGCACCAACCCCGCCACGGCCGCGCTGGCAGGATTCACAGTGGATGAGGTGCCCGCCAAGGCAAACGGCCACGTGGATGCGGAAGCCCTGAAAGCCAAGCTGGGGCCGGACGTGGCGGCCATCATGCTCACCAATCCCAACACCTGCGGCCTCTTCGAGCCCGACATCATCGAGATGGCCAAGGCGGTGCATGGCGCGGGCGGTTATTTCTATTGCGACGGCGCCAATTTCAACGCCATCGCCGGCAAGGTGCGGCCGGGTGATCTGGGCATCGATGCCATGCACATCAACCTGCACAAGACCTTTTCCACCCCGCATGGCGGCGGCGGTCCGGGCGCGGGCCCGGTGGTGCTGTCGGAACGCCTGGCGGCTTTTGCGCCGCTGCCCCTGCTGGTGGCGGACAAGGAGGGCTTGCGGCTGGTGGAAGACCGCGGGGACCTTCCCCAAGGGGCGAAACCCTTCGGCCGCATGTGCGCCTTCCATGGCCAGATGGGCATGTTCGTGCGTGCGCTCACCTATATGCTCAGCCATGGCCGCGATGGCGTGCGCCAGGCCTCGGAAGACGCGGTGCTGTCGGCCAATTACATCCTGGCCTCGCTGAAGGATGTTATGAGTGCACCTTTTGGCGATGGTCCTTGCATGCATGAGGCGCTGTTCGACGACCGCTTCCTGGATGGCACGGGCGTCACCACGCTGGATTTTGCCAAGGCCATGATCGACGAGGGCTACCACCCCATGACCATGTATTTCCCGCTGGTGGTGCATGGCGCCATGCTGATCGAGCCCACGGAATCGGAATCCAAGCAGTCGCTGGACCAGTTCATCGCGGTGCTGCGCGGCCTGGCGGAAGAAGCCCGGGCCGGACGGATTGCCCGTTTCCAGGGCGCGCCGCACCTGGCGCCGAGGCGGCGGCTGGATGAGACCGCGGCGGCGCGCAAGCCCGTGCTGCGCTGGAAGCGGCAGGAATTGCCGGCGGCGGCGGAATAATGGCCAGCTATGTCCAGCAGGATCTCAATCCCGGCGAGCGCGTCGTCCACCAGGCCCGCCTGCACTGGATGATCTATCTGGGGCCGGTTCTGGTGGTGGGTGTGGGCCTGGGGCTGATGTTCAGCGAAGGCCGCACCGGGCTGATCATGATCGGCCTGGGGCTGCTATGGGCGCTGGCGTCCTTCATCCGCCAGCAGACCAGCGAATTCGCCGTCACGGACAAGCGCGTGATCATCAAGCTGGGCTGGCTGTCGCGCCGCACCATCGAGATCAACATGTCGCGGGTGGAATCCGTGAAGGTGGACCAGGATATTTTTGGCCGCTTCCTCAATTACGGCACCATCACCGTGATCGGCACCGGGGGCACGCGCGAGCCCTTCACCATGATCGACGATCCGCTGGCCTTTCGCCGCGCCGTGCAGGCCGAGCAGGGCTGAACCTTACTGGCAGAAATGCACTTTCAGGCCGGCCGGCGGCCTGGTCTGGGCGTCGCCGCAGGCCACGTCCATCTGGGCCTGCGTGAGCCCTTTCACCTTGCGCAAATCGGTGTGCAGAAAGGACGTGATGGTGGTCTTGGCGCCGGTCATGTCGGCCCCGTCCATTTTCGCCCAGCCCAGATTGGCGGCGTTGAGGTTGGTGCCGCGGAATGTCGCGTTGGTGTAGTTGCCATAGGACAGGCACATCAGCGTCGCATTGGCGCCGTCGAAATTGGCGCCATGCAGGTCATGCGCCTTGACGCAGGTATTGATGAGGTCGGCGTTCTGCAGGTTGCAGCCCACGCAGTCCACGATGCCGTTATGCAGCTTTTCCACCGCCTTGGGGTCGGGTCGGGCGGAAGCACCGGCCAGGGCAGGCGAGGCCAAAAGGGCAAAAAGCAGGACCAGGGCGTGTTTCATGGCTGTCTCATTCCGGAACGGGGCGGGAATGGCGTCGCAATTCGCGTGCCGGGGAACCGGCCGCGAATATTCGCGACAAGATAATCCGGAACGGTACGCAGGATCCGGAGTTGCGCCCTTATGGACCAGGATAAATCAGATCGCCTGCACCGCCTGGCCGCGCAGCTGCGTGATTATGCCGGCCAGTCGCGATGGGATGATTACCGCGCCAAGATGCTGCAGGCGGCCGCCCTGCTGGACCGGCAGGCGGGCAGCGGGAACGCGGCAAACAGCGCTGGCTAGTGGATTTCGCGCGAGGGATAGATGCCCTCGACATGGTCGCGGATGAAGGCGGCTACGGAATCCGCGAAGATCAGCGAGTCATAGATGTGCTGAGGCACGTCCTCATAGACCACGACGCGCCGGCCCGCGCGCAGGCGGGTTTCAAGCCGGTGGGCCTTTTCGTCGTAACGCACGGATTCCACGGCCGCGGACTGGATGAACGGCATGGTAATGAAACCCGCCACCGAACCTTTTGATCCATCCAGTTTCATCAGGAACAGCCGCTGGTGGAACCGCAGGTGTTGCACTTCATGCAGGTTCCGTTGCGGACCAGGGTGAAATTGCCGCAGGCGCCGCAACCGTCGCCTTCGAAGCCTTTCATGCGGGCCTCGGCAATGCGCTGGTCGCGTGCCGCGGGCTTGGCCATCGCGGACTGGATGGACGCCACCTGGGTCAGGACGGCATTGGGCGCCAGCGCGGTTTCGATCTCGGCCCGGATTTCGCTGAGATCCACCGCATCCGCCCGGCTGTAGGCCTGGTCGTCCTCCAGCGCGTGCGCATGTTCTTCCTCCAGCAGGCGGGGCGCGGCATTGCCGTGATAGCCCGCCACCTGGCGAAGATGCCCGCGCAGATAGCCGGTGGAAGCCACCCGGGTGATGGCGGCCTCGGCGGGGCCGCTCTCGGCACCGCTGTGACCCAGATCCTCGTCCTCGGCCGGCAACACATGCGCCAGGTCGCTGCGGCCGAGGTACGAGATGCCCAGTTCGCGGAAGATGTAGTCCAGCACGCTGGTGGCGTTCTTGATGGAATCGTTGCCGATCACCAGGCCCGCGGGTTCGAAACGGGTGAAGGTGAAGGCCTCCACGAATTCTTCCAGCGGCACGCCATATTGCAGGCCCACCGAGATGGCGATGGCGAAGTTGTTCATCAGGCTGCGGAAGGCCGCGCCTTCCTTGTGCATGTCGATGAAGATTTCGCCCAGCCGTCCATCCTCATATTCGCCGGTATGCAGATAGACCTTGTGGCCGCCCACGCTGGCCTTCTGGGTATAGGATTTGCGGCGGTGGGGCAGGCGTTCGCGTTCCGACTTGCGGAATTTCTCAACCACCTTTTCCACGATCCGTTCGGTGACCATCGTTTGTGAAGCCTGCGCCGGGGCAGGGGCGGGCGCCGCCAGGACGTCTTCCTCCTCCTCCTCGTCGATGGAAAAGATGTGGGTGGCCAGCGGCTGGCTGAGCTTGGAGCCGTCGCGGTAAAGAGCATTGGCCTTCAGTCCCAGCTTCCAGGACAGCATATAGGCGTCGCCGCATTCCTTCACGCTGGCGGCATTGGCCATGTTGATGGTCTTGGAGATGGCGCCCGAAATGAAGGGCTGTACTGCCGCCATCATGCGGATATGGGCTTCCACGCTCAGCGCCCGCTTGCCGACGCGGCCGCAAGGATTGGCGCAATCGAACACCGGCAGGTGTTCATCTTTCAGGTGCGGTGCGCCCTCCAGCGTCATGGCGCCGCAGACATGCAGGTTGGCGGCGTCGACATCGGCCTTGCTGAAGCCCAGCAGCTTCAGCATGTCGAAATCGGCTTCCTCCATCCTGGCCGCATCCAGCTTCAGGACATCGCGGCAGAATTCCTCGCCCAGCGTCCATTTGTTGAAGACAAAGCGGATGTCGAAGGCGGATTCCAGCGCGGCTTCGATCTTGCCGATTTCGTCCTCGCCAAATCCCTTGCCCTTGAGGGCCTGGTGGCTGAGGCGGCCCTGGTAATCCTCCAGCGTGCCATGACCCACCGCATAGGCCACCATGGCGTCGATCTCGGCGTCGGAATAGCCCAGCGCCTTCAGCGCTTCTGGCACACAGCGATTGATGATCTTGAAATAGCCGCCGCCAGCCAGAGTCTTGAATTTCACCAGCGCGAAGTCAGGCTCGACGCCGGTGGTGTCGCAATCCATCACCAGCCCGATCGTCCCCGTGGGGGCAATGACGCTGGACTGGGCGTTGCGGAAGCCGAACTCCTTGCCCATGGCCAGCGCATCGTCCCAGGCCCTGGCGGCAGCATCGGCCAGGTCCTTCTGGCGGATCGCGGCCACATCCAGCGGCACCGGCTTTACCGACAGCCGCTCATAGCCGTCCTTTTCGCCCCGCGCGGCACGGGCATGATTGCGGATCACCCTGAGCATGGCGTCCTTGTTGGCGGCATATTCGGGGAAGGCGCCCAGCTCTCCCGCCACTTCGGCGGAAGCGGCATAGGATACGCCCGTCATCAGCGCGGCGATGGCGCCGGCAATGGCGCGGCCTTCGCGCGAGTCATAGGGAATTCCGGATGCCATCAGGAGGCCGCCGATATTGGCGTAGCCCAGCCCCAGCGTGCGGTAGTCGTAAGAAAGCTGCGCGATCTCCTTGGAGGGAAATTGCGCCATCATCACCGAGATTTCCAGCACCATGGTCCAAAGGCGCGTGGCGTGCTGGAAGGCAGTGACGTCAAAACCGCCCTGGGTACGGAAGGCCATCAGGTTCAGCGAAGCCAGGTTGCAGGCGGTATCGTCCAGGAACATGTATTCGCTGCAGGGATTGGAGGCGCGGATGTCGCCGCCGGCCGGGCAGGTATGCCAGTCATTGATGGAGGTGTGGAACTGGATGCCGGGATCGGCGCAGGCCCAGGCGGCATAGGAGATTTTCTCCCACAGTTCGCGGGCCTTCAGGGTCCTGGCCACCTTGCCATTGCCGCGCCAGGTGAGGTTCCAGTCGCCGTCTTCCTGCACGGCCTTGAGGAATTCATCCGTCACCCGCACCGAATTATTGGAGTTCTGGCCTGACACGGAATTGTAGGCGTCCGAATCCCAGTCGGTGTCATAGGTGGGGAATTCGATATCCTTGTATCCCTGGCGCGCGAAGCTCACCACGCGTTCGATGTAATTGTCGGGGATCATGGCCTTGCGGGCGGCGCGGATTTCGCGGCGCAGCGCCGGATTCTTTGCGGGGTCGAAACAGTCGCCGCCCGAGCCTTCGCAATTCACGCAGGCCTTCATCACCGCCTTGAGGTGCTTGGCCGCCAGCTTGGAGCCCGCCACCAGCGACGCCACCTTCTGTTCTTCCAGCACTTTCCAGTCGATGAAATCCTCGATGTCAGGATGATCAATGTCCACGATCACCATCTTGGCGGCGCGGCGCGTGGTTCCGCCCGACTTGATGGCGCCCGCGGCGCGGTCGCCGATCTTGAGGAAGCTCATCAGGCCCGAGGACTTGCCGCCGCCTGACAATTTTTCTTCCGCGCCGCGCAGGCTGGAGAAGTTGGTGCCCGTGCCCGAACCATATTTGAACAGGCGGGCTTCGCGTGTCCAAAGGTCCATGATGCCGCCGTCATTGACCAGGTCGTCCTTCACATTCTGGATGAAGCAGGCATGCGGCTGGGGATGTTCATAGGCCGAGTTCGCCTTGGTAAGGCGGCCGCTCTTGTGGTCCACATAGTAATGGCCCTGTGCGGGGCCATCCACGCCATAGGCCCAGTGAAGTCCGGTGTTGAACCATTGCGGCGAATTGGGCGCCGCCTTCTGCGATGCCAGCATGTGGCAAAGCTCGTCATAGAAGGCGCGCGCATCGGATTCGCTGTCGAAATAGCCGCCCTTCCAGCCCCAATAGGTCCAGGTGCCAGCCAGCCGGTCAAAGACCTGCTTGGCGGAATGTTCGCCGGTCATGTCGGCGGAGGCGGCCACGCGCTTCCACAGGAATTCGGGCACGCCTTCTTCCGGCACCGGCTTCAGGCTCTTGGGTACGCCCGCCTTGCGGAAATATTTCTGCGCCAGCACATCGCACGCCACCTGGCTCCAGCCCTCCGGCACCTCAATCCCGTCTTGGGCGAAGACGATGGAGCCGTCGGGATTGCGGATCTCGCTGGAGGCGTTGCGGAAGGCGATCCCGTCATAGGGCGAGCGGTTTTCGACAGTGAACTGGCGTTGAATGCGCATGGGCAAAGCACCTCTGAAACGGATGTGAAAACCGGTCGTCCCCAGCCCCTTCCGGACCCTGCTTGTGGCGGTGAATCGGCCTTCCTCCCCGGGAACTCGACCCCGGGTGGGGGTGCTTTGGGACCGCCAGATGTAGTGGTCACGGGAGGTGACTGGCCCAAAGCTATCAAGCACCCGTGGGTAAAGGAAGCCTTACCCCCTAGATGTAGTGGTGCGAGAAAGGCCCAAAAAGCCGCGAGTCAAGCGGGCTGGCGGGGGCGCCCCGGAAAATTTTTTTGCTGGCTGTCATGGTCCCGCCATGGGGTGCTTTGGGAGGATTTGTGGATAAAGAATCGCTCATGGCGGGGTCGGCACGCTTGCTTGGCGGCGAGGGGCCAACGCCCTTATAGTCCGGCGAATCTGAAAGCGCGCGCGAACACCCTCATGTCCTTCATTAAAATGATCTTTTCCTGGTGGAACAGCGCCACCTGGGGAACCCTTCTCACCACCTGGCTCACGGGCGGCAAGGTGGGCGAGGATGCCTTCGGAAACCGCTATTACCAGAACAGCGACGGTTCGCGCCGCTGGGTGATCTATAACGGCACCGTGGAGCCCAGCCGCGTGCCGGCCGACTGGCATGGCTGGCTGCACCACACCTTTGCAGAGCCGCCGACCCGCGCGCCGCTGAAGGCCCAGTCCTGGGAAGCGCCGCACCAGCCCAATCTCACCGGCACCGAAGGCGCCTGGCGGCCGCAAGGCTCGCTGCAGAAAAGCGGGCGGCGTCCGGCCGCCACCGGCGATTATCAGGCCTGGACGCCAAATTGAACCAGCAGAACAACATCAGCGAGATCCTGATCGGCGCCATCGTGGTGGTGGTGGCGGTGCTCTTCATCGCGTTCGCCTATATGCGCACCGGTTCGGGCAGCCTGTCGGGCTATGAGCTCCAGGCACGCCTGCCGCAGGTGGATGGCCTGGGCATCGGCACCGATGTACGGCTGGCGGGAATCAAGATCGGCTCCATTTCCGACCTGACCCTGGACCCCAAGAGCTACATGGCCACGGTCCATATGAATATCCGCAATGACATCAAGATTCCCACCGACTCTTCGTTGAAAGTGACCTCGGCGGGCATTCTGGGAAGCTCGTATCTGGCGATCACGCCGGGCGGCGACGACAAGATGATGGCGCCGGGCGAAGTCTTCGCCAATGCGCAAGGGTCCGTGGACGTGATGGGCCTGGTGGGCCGTTTCATCGGCAATGGCGGCAGCGGCGGCACCCAGCCCGCCAAGCCTGCCGAACCGGCGCCGCAGCAGCCGGGGCAGGCGCAGGCTGCGCCGCAGCCCCTTGCCGGAGCCCAACCGTGAAGATTTTCCTGATCTCTGCCGCCGCTGTTTCCGTGCTGGCCGCCGCAGCGCTGGCGCAAGGCGCGGCACCCCCGCCCGCGCTCAAGCCATCATCGGCAGCGGCGCCCGTGCCTGCTGCCGCGCCGCCCGCCGCGGGCGCGCCCGCAGCACCCATCACGCTGGCGGATGCGCCCGGCACCACGCTCCTGATGCGCGGGCTGGACAAGATCACCGGCCGGCCCACCGACATCACCGCGCCCATCGGCAAGCCGGTGCATTTCGCCACCCTCACCATCACGGCGCGCTATTGCTATTCCACGCCCGCCAGCGAAACGCCGGAAACCGCGGCCTTTGTGCAGATCGACGACCATCGCCCCGACCAGCCGGCGCGGCGGGTATTTTCGGGCTGGATGTATGCCTCCAGCCCCGGCCTCAATGCCATGGAGCATCCGCTCTATGACGTCTGGGCCATCAGCTGCAGCAACAATGCCGCGGCCGCGCCGCTCGCCACCATGGCCTCCACCAAGCCCAGCAAGGTGCTGTCGCCGGATTCCTCCGACAAGGAAGGCATGGTGGAATTGCCCGAGGAAGCCGGCCAGTAGTTATGCCGGCCAGGCGGCATTCACCGCCAGCGCGCCCTGCAATCGCTCCAGATATTCGGCGCGGGGAATTTCCAGCGCCCCCAGCCGCGCCAGATGCGGCGTGAGGAATTGCGTATCCAGCAGCGTGAAGCCGCCCTGTTTCAACCGCTCCACCAGATGCGCCAGCGCCACCTTGGAGGCATCGCGGGCGCGGGAGAACATGCTTTCCCCGAAAAAGGCCCCGCCCAGGGCCACGCCATAAAGGCCGCCCACCAGTTCGCCCTCCTGCCAGCATTCGATGGAATGGGCGTAATGGGCGGCATGCAGCGCGCCATAAAGGCGCAGGATCTCGTCATTGATCCAGCTTTGCTCGCGCCCCGGCGCGGGCGCGGCGCAGCCCTGCATCACCTGGGTGAAGGCGCGGTCGGCGGTGACGGTGAAAGCGCCGTGCCGGATGGTGCGCGCCAGCCTGTGGGAAACATGGAATGATTCCAGCGGAATGATGCCCCGCATTTCCGGCGACACCCAGTAGAGCGCCAGGTCGTCCCTGTGCTCCGCCATGGGAAACAGCCCTTGCGCATAGGCGGCGAGAACCAGATCGGGCGTGATGCGGGGCGCACCGTGCATGGCAAAAGAATAGCGCGCGGAAGAAATTCCGCGCGCCTTTTATTTTATAAAAGTGCCGGAACCGCGGCGCCTGAAATTATTTTTGATTCACCGACCATATGCCGGGACCGGCGGCGGCGAAATACAGGAACACAAAGCAGAACAGGATTGCCGCTTCGCCGCCATTCACCACTGGAAAAGGACTATGTGGCGTGGCCGTGGTGATGGCCCAGTGGGCGCTGAAATAGGCCCAGGCCATTTCACCGGAACAGATGAAGGCGGCAAAGCGGCTGAAGAAGCCGATCATCACAAGCGCGCCGCCCACCAGCTCGATGGCGCCGGCCGCGCCCAGCGGCCAGTCGGTGATGTGGACATTGGCGAACATCGGCACGGCCGGGAAATGGAACAGCTTGGCGATGCCCACCGCCAGGAACAGCAGGCCCGTGATGATGCGCAGCAGGGCTTTTGCCTGCGGCGCATAAGGATCAAGGAAATTCATTCAAACCCCCAGTTTAAAGCGCCATGATAGCAGGGGGAGGGTGTGCCGCCTACCGCCTCAGGCCGGGGTCACGCGCGCCAGGTACTTCTCCAGCCAGTGAATGGAATAGTCGCCATTGATGATGTCGGGCTCGCGCACCAGCTTCTGGAACAGGGGAATGGTGGTCTCGATGCCGCCCACCACCAGTTCGTCCAGCGCGCGCCTGAGCCGCAGCAGGCATTCATTGCGGTTCTTGGCGTGCACCACCAGCTTGCCGGCCAGGCTGTCGTAATAGGGCGGGATGCGATAGCCGGAGTAGATGGCGGAATCGAAGCGCACGCCCAGCCCGCCGGGCGTGTGGAATTGGGTGATGGCGCCTGGGGATGGGCGGAAGGTGAAGGGATTTTCCGCATTGATGCGGCATTCGATGGCATGGCCTTCGAACACCACATCGGCTTGCGTCATGGAGAGCGTGCCGCCCGCCGCCACTCTTATCTGTTCGCGCACAATGTCGATGCCGGTAATAGCCTCGGTGACGGGATGCTCCACCTGCAGGCGCGTGTTCATCTCGATGAAATAGAAGCGGCCGTCCTCATACAGGAACTCGATGGTGCCCGCCCCCAGATAGCCCAATTTTGTAAGGGCCTTGGTGCAGATGCCGCCGATCTGGTCGCGTTCGGCTGCGTTCAGGGCGGGGCTGCCCGCTTCCTCCCAGACTTTCTGGTGGCGCCGCTGCAGCGAACAATCGCGTTCGCCCAGATGGATCACATTGCCGTGGCTATCGGCCAGGATCTGGATTTCGATATGGCGCGGCTTCTGGAGATATTTCTCCATATAGACCGTGTCGTTGCCGAAGGCCGTCTTGGCTTCCTGGCGGGCGGTGGACAGGGCCAACCCAAGTTCGCCCGCATTCTTGGCCACCTTCATGCCGCGGCCGCCGCCGCCGGCAGTGGCCTTTATCAGCACGGGATAGCCGATCTGTTCTGCCAGCTTTGCGGCTTCCTTGTCGCTCACCGCGCCGTCGGAGCCGGGCACGGTGGGGATGCCCAGCTCCTTCACCGTCTGCTTGGCGGTGATCTTGTCGCCCATCATGCGGATATGGTCGGGCTCGGGACCAATGAAAGTCAGGCCATGCTCGGCGATGATGTCGGCGAATTTGGCGTTCTCGGACAGGAAGCCGTAACCGGGATGGATGGCCTCCGCGCCGGTGATCTCGCAGGCAGCGATGATGGCGGGGATGTTGAGATAGGACTGGGCCGCAGGCGGCGGGCCGATGCACACGCTTTCATCGGCCAGCCGCACATGCATGGCATCGCTGTCCGCGGTGGAATGGACCGCCACCGTGGAAATGCCCATTTCCTTGCAGGCGCGGATCACGCGAAGTGCGATCTCGCCGCGGTTGGCGATGAGGACCTTCTCGAACATCAGGCGAGCACGAGCAGCGTCTGGCCGAACTCCACGGGGCTGGCGTCGGTGACGCTGATTTCCTTCACCGTGCCCGCCCGGGGGGCGGTGATGGGGTTCATGGTCTTCATGGCTTCCACGATGAAGAGCGTGTCGCCTTCCTTGACCGTCTGGCCCACTTTGACGAAAGGCGGCTTGCCCGGTTCCGGCGCCAGATAGACCGTGCCCACCATGGGCGAGGGCACCGCGCCCGCCGGCGGTCCTGACGCGGCGGCGGCCGGCGCGGCTAGTGCAGCCGCCGCGGGCGCCGGCGCGGCTGCCGCCGCAACGGCATGAACAGCGCCGCCGCCGCGCGCCACCCGGATGCGCCCGCCCTGGTACTCGATCTCGATTTCCGACAAGCCCGTCTCGGCCAGCAGCTTGGACAATTCCCGGATCGCGCCGGCGTCAATGCCGGACGCCCTGCTGCTTGCGCCAGCAGTCTTTCCGGTCTTGCTCTTGGCGGGCTTTTTCATGCGCGGGCTCTTTTTTTCTTTTTCACGGCTGGGGATTTCCTGGGCTTGGCGGCGGTGAGGTTGGCGATGGCGTCAATCGCCAGGAGATAGGAGTCCTGCCCCAATCCGGCGATCACGCCCTTGGCGGCGCGCGATACATAGGAGTGGCGGCGGAAATCTTCCCGCGCGGCGGGATTGGAGAGATGCACCTCGATCACCGGCTGCTTGATCATCTGCAGCGAATCCAGGATCGCCACGGAGGTGTGGGTGTAGCCTGCAGCGTTGATGATGACGCCGCGCGCCGCCGTGCGCGCTTCCTGCAGGAACTCCACCATCTCGCCTTCCTTGTTGCTTTGCAGGAAGACGATCGTGAGGCCATGGCTTGCGGCGCGGGCGGCGCACAATTTCTCGATCTCGCCCAAGGTGGCGCGGCCATAGATTTCCGGCTCGCGGGTGCCCAGCAGATTGAGATTGGGCCCGTTGACGATATATATGGGTAAGGCCCTGGATTGCTTGTTGTTTATTGCCATATACGGCCTGTGAGCTCTGCCCCTTTACGCCTTATAGTCATGTCCGGCGGGGAACGGAAACCCCTAAAAGGTTAAGCGCAATGTCCGATCTGACCGTCACGCTGAATGGAGAAAACAGGGCCGTGCCACCGGGGCTTACGGTCAAGGCGTTGCTGGCGCGGCTGGGGCTGGACCCCGCCAAGATCGCGGTCGAGCGCAATCTGGCCATCGTGCCGCGTTCGGCCTATGACCAGGTGAGCGTGGTGGATGGAGACCGGCTGGAGATCGTGCATTTCATCGGCGGCGGCGAGGATGCGCCCGCCCGTGACGACAAGCCTTTCACGCTGGCGGGCAAGACCTATCGCTCGCGGCTGATCATCGGCACGGGCAAGTTCAAGAGCTATGAGGAAAATGCCCGCGCGCTGGAGGCCAGCGGGGCGGAAATCGTCACCGTGGCGGTGCGCCGGGTGAATCTCACTGATCCCAACCAGCCCAGGCTGGTGGATTTCATCGATCCCCGGAAAGTCACCTACCTGCCCAACACCGCGGGCTGCTTCACCGGCGAGGATGCGGTCCGCACGCTGAGGCTGGCGCGCGAAGCCGGCGGCTGGAATCTGGTGAAGCTGGAAGTGCTGGGGGAGAAGAAGCTTCTTTATCCCGACATGCTGGAAACGCTGCGCGCCGCCGAGATGCTGGCCAAGGACGGCTTCCAGGTGATGGTCTATTGCAGCGACGATCCCCTGATGGCCAAGCGGCTGGAAGATGCCGGCGCGGTGGCGATTATGCCGCTGGCTTCCCCCATCGGTTCGGGCATGGGCATCCAAAGCACGGTGAACATCCGCCTGATCATCGCCGACGCCAAGGTGCCGGTTATCGTGGATGCGGGCATCGGCACGGCATCGGATGCGGCGGTGGCGATGGAATTGGGTTGCGATGCCGTGATCACCAATACCGGCATCGCGCATGCGCGCGATCCCGTGAAAATGGCTGCTGCCATGAAGCAGGCGGTGGAAGCGGGGCGGCTGGCCTGGCTGGCCGGGCGCATGCCGCGCAAGGCCTATGCCGATCCGTCCAGCCCCATCACCGGACTGATCTAGCTTTTCGCCGTCAGCTCGTTGAGCGTCTTGTCGTCAACGGCGCCTGGATGCATCAGGCCATTGATGATGAAGGTGGGCGTGCCGTCGATGCCCGCCTGGTGCGCTAGGTCGATCGAGGCGGCGATGGCGGCGTCAATCTCCGGCTTCTGCATGTCGGCCTTCAGCTTCTTCATGTCCAGCCCGACCTTCTGGGCATCGGCAAAGATGATCTCCGGCGTCACAAGTTCTTCTTCCCTCATCATGGCCAGGTGGAAGGCCATGTATTTGTCGGGCTGGTTGCGCGCCGCCAGCGCCGCCCGCGCCGCAATGATGGAATCCTCCCCCTTGATGGGCATTTCGATGATGGCAAAGCGCGTGTCGGCCTGGTGCTGGTTCATGAATTTTTCCAGCGCGGGCAACGAGGCGCGGCAGAAGGGACAATTGAAGTCCGAAAACTCCACCAGTGTCTTGCTGGCATTGGCGGGGCCGGTGACAAAGGCGATGCGGGGATCGAAAAAGGCCGCCATGCCGATCTTTTTCAGCGCCGCCGCGGCCTTGGCGTCGGCTTCCGCATCCTGTTTGGCCTGGAGGCGGGAGGCCATTTCCGCCATCAATTCGGGATGGGTGAGGAGATAGGCGCGCACTTCATTGATGCCGGTGCCGGGCAGCATGCCCTGGCCCGCCATGGCGAAGACCAGCGCCACCGCCAGCACCGCCCCGCCCAAGGCGCCTGCCAATGCCGTCAATGCTGCACGCATGTGTACTCCTAGCGTTGCCGGGCGGCGGCGGTGGCCGCGCCGATAATGTCATTGGCCCGCTCCCAGTCGGGCGAGCCTTCCGTCAGGCCGCGGCGCGCGCGGGTGGCGAACATCACCGCCTTGGGCATGGCGCCGCCGTGATAATAGAGCTCGGCCGTGGAGAGATTCGCCATCGGCTCATTATGCATCAGGCTGTAGGCCTGGGCGGTCTCATACCAGGTAAAGATGTCGTCATTTTCCGCCAGCGAGGCGGCCTTGAGGTTTCGCAGCGCGGGTTCGGCCATGGCGGGGTCCTCGGTCGCCAGCATCGCCACTGCCAGACCCAGCCTGAGCTGCGGCGCGGTGGGCTTCAGGTCCACCGCACGCTGGTAGGCGGGAATGGCGTCGCGCGGCCGCGCCATGGTGACATAGATCTGTCCCAGCACTTCCTGGAAATAGGGATTCTTGGGTTCCTCGGCGATCAGGCTGTTGATCTCGGCCAGCGCCTTGGGAAGGTCGGGCTTGCGCATGTAAAGCATGGCGCGCGCATAACGGGCCACGGACGATGTGTTGGCGACCGGATATCGCGCCAGTCCCTGGTCCACCGGCATCACGAAACCCGCCAGCTTGGCCTGCACCATCTGGAATTCATGCACTTTCTCGGGCGGATCGGGCGTGTTGCGCCAGGGCGAGGATTCCACCGCCTGCTCGATATAACCCAGCCGCTCCTGGCCCACCGGATGATCCACCGCATAGCGGTCGATCTTGTAGGCGCCCTGTGCTTCCTCGATGGCGAAGCGCTGGAAGGTGGCATAGAGACCATTGGCCGACTGGTGCGTGCTGTTGAGAAGCTGCAGCGCGATCTGGTCGGCGGTGCCTTCCTGCACGCGGGTGAAGGTGTTCATCTCGCCCTGGGCAATGTTGGCGCCGGCGCCCATGATGCCGGCGCCGGCCTCGCCGCCGCCCGCCGCCATCACCGCGATGCCCGCCACCATGGACAGCAGCATGGGGATCATCGCCACGCTGGCGGCCTGGCCGCCGCGAATGATGTGGCCGGCCTTGATGTGGCCGGTTTCGTGCGCCATCACGCCGGTCAGCTCATTGGCGTTCTTGGCATAGAGGATCATGCCCGACATCATGAAAAGATTCTGGCCTTCCGCCACGAAGGCGTTCACTTCCGGATCATTGACCAGGTAGAGATGGATGGCGGCGGGATCGAGGCCTGCTGCGCGCGCCAGCGGCGTCTCGTAGCTTTTCAGCATCTCCTCGGTTTCGGTGTCGCGCAGGATGGTGATGCCCTGCGCCAGGGCAGGGGCCGCGCCCAAGACCATGCCCAGCGCCACAAGGCAGGCGGACAAAAGCGGATGACGGGTGCGGGGAATATGGGTGCGGGCAGGTCGCGACAAGGCCGGATCACTCCTCAAGCTTTTCCCCGCCAGAGGCCAAATTAGGGCCGGGCGGGGGATTAGGCAAACCTCCCTTGTTGGGAATAGGGCGTTGGGCCATAAGGGCGAATGCCTGCTTCCCAAATGAAAGCGCGTTCATGATGTCTCCCAGACTTGGGCGCTTTTTGGCCCTGCCGCTGTGTTTCACTTTGGCCGCCTGCGGGCTGGGCTCCAGCATCGACTCCACGGTGCAGGACACGCTTGGCACCTCCACGCCGGTTGCCGCCGTCAATGGCGGCGTGGCGGTGGGTGACGAGCCGCTGGCGGTATCCGCTGGCACCGCCATCCTGAAGGAAGGCGGCAGCGCCGCTGACGCGGTGACTGCCATGTTCTTTGCGCTCACCGCCACCTATCCGGTGTCCGCGGGCCTGGGCGGCGGCGGCATCTGCCTGGTGGCGCAGCCGGGCCAGCAGGTGCGCGAATATGATTTTCTTCCCCGCGCCGCCAGGGGCGGCGGGCCTTATGCCGTGCCGGGCGCGGTTGCGGGCTTCTACGCCATGCAAAAAGCATCAGGCACGCTTCCCTGGCAGCGCACGGTGGCGCCGGGTGAAACGCTGGCCGCGGCGGGCTTTTCCATCAGCCATGCCCTGGCACAGCGCCTTGGAGGCGCCGTCGCACTCCTGCGCCAGGACCGCACACTGGCGGCGCAGTTCCTGGATTCTTCCGGCGGTCTGAAACCGGAAGGCGCCATGGCGTCGAACACCGCGCTGTCGGAAACCTTGTCCGCGATCCGGCTTTCCGGCGCGGACGGATTCTACAAGGGCGCGGTGGCGGCAATGCTGGCGCAGAACGGGCTCACGCTGGCTGATCTTGCCGCCTATCAACCCGAACAAGCCGCGCCGCGCGCCATCGCCGAAGCTGGGTTGGCGATGACGCCGCCCGGGCCCCAGACCGGCGCCGGCGTTTTCGCCGCCGCGCTGGCCGCATCGGCGCCGGCCAGCGGTGATCCCGAAGCGGCGGTGGTTGCGGGCGTGCGCCAGGCGCTGGCGCGCTTCAACATCACCAGCCTGCCGCAGGATCTTGGCGCCACCGGTTTCGCCGCCGTGGATGCGTCCGGCCAGGCGGCCGCCTGCGCGGTGACCATGAATGGGCCCTTCGGCGCCGGCCGCACCGCCGGCGACAGCGGTGTCACCTATGCGGCCGCGCCGGATGCACAGGCCGGCGGATCGTCCGTCTTCCTTACGCCGCTGATGCTGCGCGACGGCTCCGGCCGCGTGATGCTGGCCGGCGCGGGCGCAGGCGGTCCCAACGGTACCGCCGCCATTCTCTATGCCGCGCTCAAGCTGGCATCGGGCCGCCAGTTGGGCCAGCCCGGCGACCTGCGTTCCACGGGGGTCGCTCCTTTCGCCACGGTGAATGTGGTGTCCTGCGGCACGGGGGCTTGCATTCCCTTGGCCGATCCCGGAGGCAGCGGCCTGGGTGCCGCCTCCAACATGATTGCCAACGGGAGCAGCAAATGAAGATTGACGGCGCCTGCCATTGCGGCGCGATCACGTTCGAGGCCGAGGTGAAGCCCGAAACCGTCACCATCTGTCATTGCAGCGATTGCCAGACCATGACCGGCACCGCCTACCGGGTGAGCGTGCCCGCGCCGGCATCGACATTCCGTTTCACCAGGGGCGAACCGGCGGTCTATGTGAAGATGGCCGACAGCGGCAAGGCGCGCGCCCAGGGCTTTTGCGCCACCTGCGGCACGCCGGTCTATTCCGCCGATGTGGAAGCGCCGCAGATCTACATGCTGCGCTGGGGCATGATCCGCCAGCGCGATCAATTGAAGCCGGTGCGCCAGATCTGGTGCCAGTCGGCGCAGGATTGGGCCTACGACATAGGCGGCCTGGAAAAGCACCCCGCCCAGCTCAAGATGGGCTGAGCCTCACTCTCCCGAAAAGGTTCTTTGCCACCAACCTTTTTTGACGGGCTTTGCGGGCTCGTCGCGCGGCGTGGTGTCGATTTCTTCGGGTGCGCCAAAACGATTATCCACATGAACGGGGGTGGGCGCCGGGCGGGCACCGCCATCGCGCGGCGTGGTGTCGATTTCATCGGGTGCGCCGAAGCGGTTGTCCGCACCGGCTGGCGCTTCAGCCTGCTGGCCGTCGCCGCGCTGGCGGTCACGGCCGCCGCGCCGTCCACGGCGCCTGCGGCGGCGCCGGCCGCCTTCGCCATTCGGGTTCTGGCCATGCCCATTCTGCCCGCCATTGTCACCGGCCGGCATGTCCCCATCGGCCAGGGACGTTTCCACCTGCGAGGGTTCACCCAGGGACGCTTCGCCTTGCTCCATGATGGCGGGCTGGGCGCTGCGCTGGCCCTGCTCTCCTTGCTGATTATCGCCACGCTGGCGTTCGCGGCCACCGCGCCGTCCCCGGCGCCTGCGCCGGCGGCTGCCGCGTTCGCCGCCTTCGCCGCGCTCGCCTTCATTGTCCTGGCGGGGCTGGTTTTCGCTGTCGGCGCCGTCTTCGGCCTCGGACGCTTCTTCTTGGGTTTCTTCCTCCTCCTCCTCGGCGACATAGTCGTCTTCCGGCTCGGATGAGGTCACGAAACCCGCCTCGATGGAGACCGCATGGCTGCGGGGGCGGGCGTCGGGATCGCGGGTGCGCGTGCGCTCCAGCTCGAAATTGCCCGCCGTCAGTCCGTCCTTGGGCTCGAACGAGACTTCCATCCCATATTCGCTTTCGATGCGGGCGAGTTCGCGCCGCTTCTGGTTCAGCGCATAGAGCGCGATGTCGCCCGCCACTTTTACCGTGACCGCGGCGGCCCGGTTCTTTTCGCCTTCTTCTTCCAGCGCACGCAGCACGCGCAGCGCGGTGGATTCCACCGACCGCACGATGCCCGCGCCCGCGCAGTGCGGGCAGATCACGGTCGAGCCAGCGATCACCCCGGCGCGCAGCCGCTGGCGCGACATTTCCATCAGCCCGAACTGGGAGATCTTGCCGATCTGCACCCGGGCGCGGTCATTCTTCACCGCATCGCGCAGGCGCTTTTCCACTTCGCGGTCGTTGCGGCCTTCTTCCATGTCGATGAAGTCGATCACGATCAGCCCGGCCAGGTCGCGAAGGCGGAGCTGGCGGCCCACTTCGTCAGCGGCCTCCAGATTGGTCTTGCGCGCCGTTTCCTCGATGGAATGTTCGCGGGTGGCGCGGCCGGAATTGACGTCGATGGAAACCAGCGCCTCGGTCTGGTTGATCACGATATAGCCGCCGGATTTCAGTGCCACGGTGTTGGAGAACAGGGCGTCCAGCTGCGCCTCGATATGCAGGCGCTGGAACAGCGGCACCGTGTCCTTGTATTGGTGCACATTGCGCGCCTGGGCCGGCATCAGCATGCGCATGAAGGACTTGGCGTTGCGGTGGCCTTCCTCGCCCTCCACCACCACATCGGCGACATCCTTGGTGAAGAGGTCGCGGATGGCGCGCTTGATCAGGTCGCCTTCCTCATAGACCAGCGCCGGGGCGTTGGAGGCGAGCGTTCGTTCGCGGATCGTATCCCAAAGCCGCATCAGGTACTCATAGTCCCGGCGTATCTCCAGCTTGCTGCGGTTTTCGCCGGCCGTGCGGATGATCAGTCCCATGCCTGTGGGCAGCTCCAGTCCCTGGGCCGCGGATTTCAGCCGCTTCCTGTCGGCCGCATTGGTGATCTTGCGGGAAATGCCGCCGCCGCGGGGCGTGTTGGGCATCAGCACGCAATAGCGGCCGGCCAGCGACAGATAGGTGGTGAGCGCCGCGCCCTTGTTGCCGCGTTCTTCCTTCACCACCTGCACCAGGATCACTTGGCGGCGCTTGATCACTTCCTGGATCTTGTAGTGCTTGCGTCGCATCCATTTCTGGGGCGGCCGCGCCATCTGCAGCTTCTTTTCGCCGCCTTCGGTTTCCGCGCCGGCTTCGCCGGAAATTTCGCCCGAAACGTCACCAGGGGCTTCGCTGGCCTGTTCGCCCTCGGGCGAAGCCGTCACCGGCTCGATCTCGCCCTCATTCTCCATCACGGCTTCCTGTTCCGCCACCAGCGGGTCATGGCCGTAATCGGCTTCGCCTTCCTCGCCGGCCTCGGACTTGCTGAGCGGCAGGTCGGGAATTTCGGCTTCGTCCTCCTCGTCATGCTCGATGCCATTGCCGGCATGATTGACGAAGACATCGTCATGATCGTCGGCGACCGATGCTTCCTCCGCCTCATCCGGGGCTTCTTCGCGGGCTTCCGAAGGCTGGGCGGCAAGAATCTCGATGGTGGCTGCATCCAGCGGCACCAGCGCTTCTTCGCTGTCCTCGGCGGGAGCTTCCTCTTCCTCGTGCGGTTCCTCGCCCTCTTCGGGCTTGGCGCCTTTCATCTCGAAGGATTCGAAATCATCTTCCTGGCGGCGGCGGGCCTCGGCTTCCTGTTCGGCCAGGAGCGCCTGCCGGTCGGCCACCGGGATCTGGTAATAATCGGGATGGATTTCCGAAAAGGCCAGGAAGCCCTGCCGGTTGCCGCCATATTCCACGAACGCCGCCTGGAGCGAAGGCTCCACGCGCGTCACCTTGGCGAGATAGATGTTGCCTTTGAGGGGCCGCCGGCTGGCGGCCTCGAAGTCAAATTCTTCGACCTTCGATCCGTCCAGCACCACCACGCGGGTTTCTTCCGGGTGGCTGGCGTCGATCAACATGCGCTTCATTGAATTCTCCGTATGCGGACACCGCGCTCCGCCCGCGCAAGCGCGAGGCATGGAGCGGCAAAGGTCCGCGTTGTGGGCATGCGCCGCCGTTCGAGCGCGCCGGGGTCGCCGGGCACTTCAAATTGGGTCGCGTTATGCCGGTCATCAGGGTCAGTTCCTTGGAGCCCGTGAGGGCCAAGACATTTTCCGGCCATCCGGGCCGGGATTAATTCGGGCCCTTGCGGGCAATGCTGCGGCAAGCCAGGCGGGGGAGGGGCGCTTACAGTCCGTTTCTCAGAGGGATTTCTGTGGAAACGGCGGGGCTGCCGGACCACCGCACCTTCCGGAACCATCCGGGGCGGCGCAGCATGGATTCCTTTGTAGGGGCCCCATACCGGTACGGCAAGGGCGCGTCAGATGAATTATCCCATGGGGCAGGAGCCACTAACGAAACGTAAAGGCTTTTGGGAGGATTTTACGGGCCGGGCGGTGGCGGAAAGGAAAAATTGCGTCCTATCAATATCTTAGCAATTCTACTGGCCCTGCTGATTTTGCCCCTTGGCAGCGGCCGGCCAGCGCGCGCCCAGAGCGCGGCCCAGGCCGACGATGTGATCGCCAAGGTCCTCAGGGGCGAGGCGCCGCCGGCTTCCCAGCTTCCCGTAGCGCCGCCAAGGCCCACGCCCGCGCCCCTGGCGGGGCCATCGCCGGGAACAGCGCCCGCCGGTCCGCTTCCCATGGTGATGAGTGCGCGCATCGGCGAGCACGAAAACAGCACCCGGCTGGTGCTGGAATTTTCCGATCCGGTCAATCTGCGCGCCTTCACGCTCGCCGATCCCGACCGCGTGGTGCTGGACCTGCCGGAAGTGACCTGGCGCCTGGGTGCGCCGCCCAAGCCCAGCGGCTTCGGCTCGGTAAAGTCCTATCGTTATGGCTCGTTCCGCAAGGGCAATTCCAGGATGGTGATCGACCTCAACCGTCCGGTCACGGTGTCCGACACGCTGGTGCTGCCGCCGTCCAACGGCTTCGGCTACCGCATGGTGATCGACCTCTTTCCCACCCAGCGCGCCAAGTTCGACAGCAATGCCGGCTGGCCCGCCGACCTGAAAAAGCGGGAAAGCGATGCCGAGAAGCTGGCGGCGCTGATCGCCTCGACCTCCGAGGACGGCCAGGCGCCCGGTTCGGGAAAAACGAGCAGGGGCGCCAAAGGCAAGGTGATCATGATCGATCCTGGCCATGGCGGCATCGATTCCGGCACCAGCGGAGTCAACGGCCTTCTGGAGAAAGACCTGGTGCTGGCGGAAGGACTGAAGCTGGCCGGCACCTTGCGCGCGCGCGGCTACAAGGTCCACATGACCCGCGACAGCGATGTCTTCATCCCGCTGCCGCAGCGCGTGGTGATGGCGCGCTCCGCCCATGCCGACCTGATGATTTCGCTGCATGCCGATTCCAATCCGGATCCCGGCGTGACCGGCCTTTCCATCTATACCCTCAATGACGGCCGCTCCGACCGCGAGGCGCAGGCGCTGGCCAAGCGGGAAAACCAGTCGGATGTGATCGCGGGTGTCGATCTCACCGACAAGAGCCCGGTGGCGCCCATCCTGATCGACCTGGCCCAGCGCGACACCATCAACCGCTCCTCCCGCTTCGCGCAGGTGGCGCTGAGCCGGCTGTCGGGGGCCACCGACATCCTGGCGCGCTCGCCCCACCGGCAAGCCAGCCTGGCGGTGCTGGTGGCGCCAGACGTTCCGGCAGTGCTGATCGAGCTTGGTTACCTTTCCAACCGCAATGACGCGGCCCAGATGAACACCGCCCCCTGGCGGGCCGGGGTGGCCAACGCCATCGCGGATGCGGTGGACCGCCATTTCGCCCCGGCTTCGGCCGCTGGAACTCCCTGAGACAGAGGCGAAAAAGCCACTTTTCTACCGCAAATCGGGGCTATAAAGGGCGCGTCCAAATCATCTTGGGCGGGGCCGACCATGGCCCGCCAGTTTCAAGGGACCTGATGCTTCGCCGCCTGCTTGTCTATGCCGGTCTGGGTGTCGCAGCGCTGGGCGCGATGGCGGCGCTGGCGGGCGTCTTTTACGTCTACACCATCACCCGCGACCTGCCGTCGGTGGAGGCGCTGCAGAATTACGCGCCGCCCGTCACCACCCGCGTCTATGCCGGTAATGGCACGGTCCTGGGTGAATATGCGCGCGAGCGGCGCATCTTCGTGCCCGCCGCCTTCATTCCGCGCCTGGTGAAGGAAGCCTTCACTTCGGCCGAGGACCGCAATTTCTACAACCATCCCGGCATTGATCCGTCCGGCATTGTGCGCGCCGCCATCAAGGACGTGGGGCTGGTAATCCAGGGCCGCCGGCCGCAGGGCGCTTCCACCATCACGCAGCAGGTGGCGCGCAACTTCCTGCTCAATTCCGACGTCAAGTTCAGCCGCAAGATCCGCGAGGCCATCCTGGCCATCCGCATCGACGCCACCTATCCCAAGGACAAGGTGCTGGAGCTGTATCTCAACGAAATCTATCTGGGCGAGAACAGCTATGGCGTGGGCGCCGCGGCGCTGAATTATTTCGGCAAGTCGGCGGATGAACTCGATGTCGCCGAAGTGGCGTTCCTGGCGGCGCTGCCCAAGGGCCCCGCCAATTACGATCCCCGCTTCAACCATGCCGCCGCGGTGGACCGCCGCAACTGGGTGATCGGCCAGATGGCCGACAATGGCTACATCACCGACCAGCAGGCGGAAGTCGCGCGCGCCGAACCGCTCACCACCCAGACCCGCGCCATGGGCAGCCAGGCGGCCGACGTGGATTACTACGTCGAAGAAGTGCGCCGCCTGCTCTACGCCAAGTATGGCGCCAAGGCGCTGTATGACGGCGGCCTGCAGGTGCGCGCCTCCTTGGACACGCGGCTGCAGAATTTCGCTCTTTCCAGCACATTGGGATCCTAAGCTTAGAATTCCACGTGGACAAGTTGTC
>JADMIO011276555.1_pt1 | contig 58340 bp, 102 predicted proteins | sample 8958161 | NCBI WGS metagenome assembly JADMIO01 (sample SAMN16585339, study PRJNA669376) | soil metagenome | isolation source: Crop rotation soil | place: USA: Cullars Rotation, Alabama | collected 2011
CGCGACAACTTGTCCACGTGGAATTCTAAGCTTAGGATCCCAATGTGCTGGAAAGAGGAGCGCATCTGCCGCGTGCCGTACGATCCGTCCAAAACGGTCGATACCTGGTGGGACCTTGGGTTGCGTGACAGCATGGCGATCTGGTTCGCCCAGCGCGTGGGGCGCGAGGTCCGGTTGATCGACTACTACGAAATGACAGGCGAGGGACTGCCTCACTACGCGAAAATGTTGCGCGAGAAGGGGTATGTCTACGGACGCCACATCGGCCCGCACGACATTGAAGTGCGGGAGATCGGCACAGGAAAGAGCCGTCGCGAGGCCGCCGCAGCGTTGGGCATTAAGTTCGACGTGGCGCCGAAGCTAGGTGTCGAGGATGGCATTGAAGCGGCGCGGTCGTTGCTGCCGATGTGCGTATTTGACGAGAAGAACTGCGCGCGTGGCATTGAAGCGCTGCGCCAATATCGCAAGTCATGGGACGACAGGCTGAAGGTGTTTCAGGACCACCCGCTGCATGACTGGGCGTCGCATGGTGCCGATGCGTTTCGCACAGGAGCGGTAACGCCCGAGCTGCGCCACCGGCCGGAGGTCAAGCCATTCGTCCCGCCCAAGGTCCCGTATGTGCCGAGCAGCGGCCGATGGCTGGGAGTGTGACCGACTTCGGCGCCAGGCGTGGCGCGTGGCTGCATAGCCAGCCTGCGCACGTGCTGAAGGCGCTGTCAGAGTTCAGGCGGCTCGCGCGTGAGGCGTTCCCCGCGACCAATATGGAAGCGTCATATCCACGCACCACGCGATCGCCATCAACGTAGTCAATGGGCTTGAGGGGCCCATCCAGTAAGTCATTGGTAATAAATTCATTTATCTGACTTGGGCCACAAAAAGCGGCAAAAGGGCCCCTTCCTCAGACGCCGCTTTTTAGGCGTTTAGATGCGCCACTTCGTGTGCCCAAGATTGCATTCGTGATGCCATTCTCGCTCAAAACGCGCTGCCGGCGTTAACCCTCGTTATAAGGCTTTCCTTATATCATGATGCCCCGTAACAAGAGGGGGAGAGGCTCGGTGAAACTCAGCGGCGGTGGCGTGCGTGCTGTCAGTGTCAGTAGGGAGGCTGCGGCCTTCAAGCGCGCTGCGGCGGAGTACGTCAAAAAGGCAACAGCCTCATCAAAGGCCGCCAATAATACCCTGACGCAAATCGGCACACACACAGCCAAAGGTGAACTGACGGAGAAGTACCGTCGATAGGATATCACGGCTGCGACGCAGCCGTGGGCGGGTTGTAGTTTCACGTGGAACCGAGGACGGAATGAGCGACACGTTTGTGGTGGGCGAAGGTCTGGGCAAGCCGCGGGTTTCACTGAGTGATCTGGTGCGGCAGCGGCGCAGCTTGGAAGAACTCCATGCTGCAATCGAGGCGTGCGGGATGGGTCATTTGTTCTCGGCCTATTTGGCTACCGCAGACGGCTCGGGTGAGCCACAGCCGACTACCACCGCGCCGCTCCCAGCCCGTGCGCTGACCTTCAGCACGCAGGACATCGGGTTGCGCTGGCGCGTTTAACGTCTCCACGGGGGCTGACACCTACAGGGCCGACCTGCGCACGGCCTCAACGGCCTACCTCCCTTCCCGGACCGGCGCCCCAAGGCTTCAGTCGCCACCGGTTGGGCACACCCTGTCAGCTTAAATTTGTAAGGGCAAGGTAGGCAACGCGCTTTGACACAGCCGGCCACACTCGCGGTTGAGAAGCACAACGGCACGTTCTGGCTCTGTGCGGTGTCGGCGAGCGGCGTGACGTTGCTGGCGCAGTTCTCGGCGCCGGAGAACATTGGCCGGTTCCAGTCGGCACTAAACGCGACAATAGCGGCAGCACATGCGGCGGGAGCCAGTGGGATATGATGGTTTCAGGCTTCACGGGCGACTATGCGACGAAAGCTAACGTGCCAGAGCCGCGTGATGTAGCGCCTTTGGTTCAAAGGCTGATGGGTTGTTTCCAGTGTGACCGGATCGTCATCCGGGATGGTGTGTCTGTCGTCCTGGATATCCGCCGAGACCAACGCTCCACCTAATGTCTGACACTCTCGACGATCTCCCGGATGGCGAAGGACCGCACCAGGACGTTGTGAAGCGTGCGAAGCGGCGGTTTCGGCGCGTGCAGGCATGGGAGTCTGTGGCCCGCGAGCGCTGGCTGAAGGACTACAAGTTCGCCAACGGCGACGATCAAAACAACTGGCAATGGCCGGACGAAATTTACAAGGTCCGTGCCGAGCGCCCGACGCTCACGATCAACAAGGTGCGCCAGCACAATCTGATGATCGAAAACGAAGCTAAACAGGCCAAGCAGGGCATCAAGTATCGTCCGGTCAGCGATGGCGCCACACGCGACGCGGCGGACGTTTACGAGGGTATCGCCCGGCACATTCAGAACATCAGCCACGCACAGGACGCGCGTGGCATGGCCATCGATTTTCAGGTCGAGGCCGGCCTTGGGTTTACCCACATTGAGACGGCGTACATTTCGGACGACACGTTCGACCAGGAAATCTACATACGCCCCGTAGTCGATCCCATGAGCTGCTACCTGTGCGACTATACGCAGCCCGACGGGTCAGACGCCATGGCCGGCTTCCTGTTCGTGGACAAGCCGCGTGATGAAATGGAGGCCAAATACCCGTGGCTCAAGGATGCGGGTATGCCGACCAATACCATCGATGATGACAATGGCGGGTGGATCAGAGAAGATTTTGTCCGCGAGGCGCTGTATTACGAGGTTTCGGAGAAGAAGGACGAACTGCTCGCCTCGCCTGACGGCATAACGGTGCTGCGGTCGGAAACGCTGCCTGAGATCGTGCGTGGCTGGGAGGCGGAACTGGAGGCCAGAGGCCAGAAGCTGCGGCGCCGCAAGGTGTCGCGCCGCTCGGTCCATCGGTACGTCATCGTCGGCGATCGTGTGGTTGAAGACTCGCCATGGGCCGGCACGACGGTGCCGATTATACCGTGGGTTGGACAAGAGACCGTGGTCGAGAAGATGATCGACCGGAAGGGGCACACGCGATATCTGCGCTCGGCGCAGCAGATGCTCAACTACAACCGCAGCGCCTCCGTCGAGTTCGGCGCGTTGCAGAGCAAAACCCCCTACATCGCGCCGGTCGCGGCCATTGAGGAGCTTGAGACCTACTGGGACTCCGCCAACAGGGTCAACCACTCAATCCTGCCATACAACCATCGTGATGAGCAGGGGAACGAAATCCCTGCGCCGCAGCGTCAGCAGCCACCGCAGTCCGCTCCCGTGTTCATGGAAGGTGCCGTCGCTGCCGACAACGACATGATGCTGGCGAGCGGCCAATATCAGGCCATCCTTGGGGCGCCTGGCAACGAAGTGTCCGGCCGCGCGATCAATGAACGTCAGCGCCAGGGCGACCGGGCGACGTACCACTTCACTGACAACCAGGCGATTGCCATCCGCCGAGAGGGTGCGATCATTCTGGAGCTGGTGCCGAAGATTTACGACACGGAGCGCGTGATCCGCATTCTCGGCGAGGACAATACCGAGAGTCATATCCAGGTCGATCCCAACGCCAAGGTTGCGCATCAGGAGGCGGACAAGGATCAGAAGGACATCTCTGGCATTTTCAATCCGCAGATCGGTAAGTACGAGGTTGTCTCTGACGTTGGGCCGGATTACGCGACGCAGCGCCAGGAAGCGTTTAACGCGATCGTGCAGATTCTGACACAGGCACCGCAGCTGATTTCGCAGATCGGCGACCTGCTGTTCAAAGTGGCTGACTTCCCGATGGCGGACAAGATTGCCGAGCGGTTGAAGCCCGGCCTTCCGCCGGAAGCGCAGGCGGCAATTGAGCAGCTGCAGATACAGCTCCAGCAGGGCAACAAGATGCTCGGCGAGGCGATGCAGGCGCTATCCGAGGAGCGGCTGAAGAACCGGGCCAAGGACAGTAAGACGAACATCGACGCGTTCAAGGCAGATACCGAGCGTCTGAGCGTGTTGAAGGACATGCTGCTGGCTGATCCTGCGACGATGGCGCTGATCCGTCAGACCGTGTTCCAGGCCATGCAGGACAACCTCGGTCCGATCCGCGGGACGACGATCGACAACATCGAACTGGCGCAGCAGGGACTGCCGCCGCCGGGCGCGGCTGGGCAATTGCCACTGCAGCCCGGGCAGCCAACACCATTGCCGCCGGGGATTCATCCGGCTGGAGTCATGTAATGCCGCTGAACGCTCATCCGCGTGTGCTCGCCGTTGCTACCGAGATGGCAAACGTTCTGTTCGAGGACTACGCGCGGGACAACGACCTCTACCGTCAGTTCAAGGCGAACGCCGGGTCTGAAGCCTATGCGCGCAAGGTGTTCGTCGCTCGCGTGACGCCGCGGCTGTTCGAGGAGGCCCGGCAGGCGCTGGCTCGGCTGCTTGCAAGCGATTGCCCGCAGTCGATGAAGGATGAGGTGTTCGACGCGCTGGTCAAGGACAACTTGATGCGTGCGAACCGCACCGTGGCGGCTAGCGCTGCTGTGGTGCCGACTTATTTGCATTGACCCATGTCGGGGACCCAGCGAAACCCGCTGCTGTTTGAGCAGAGGAGCAACAACCCGCTGCAGAGCGGTTACCGTCCGCTGTCACTAGCCGATGCGTGGTCATACAACGCGGGTGTGGTGGGTGACTGGCTCGCCAAGCAGCGGGCGCAGTCTGCGGCCATGGGGCTGTGGGATGATGCGGCTGGGACGCCGACTAAGGCCGGCGTTCTCGATGTTGCCAAGCATTACGCTGGCGGGCTGGTGGCTGGGACTAAAGCCCCGCGTGGTGTGAGGGCGCCCAACCTGCCAATCCGCGCCGCAAGCGAGGATGTGGGGCAGACGATGGATGCCACATTCAAATATGGCTTGGATATGGGGCCGGCGACGATGCCGATCGGCAATCTAGCGGGCGGCGTCGCGATGGATAATCCGGCTCAAGCGGCGCGGGTTTCTGCGCTCGCAAAGAAAATGACCGGTGATGGCGGCTTCATCTCGCGGCTCATCGTCGATAGCAAAGGCAATGTTGTGGAAGGCCAGCACCGGCTGGAGGCGCTACGGAAGCTCGGTGTAACAAATGTGCCTGTTCACAAGATCAAGGACCTTGCGGCAGACGTAGACCACATAGCGCTAGAGGATGCTGTAAGGGCGGCCCAGCGGATGCATAGCGATCAATCGACACAGCTCATCAGGGAACTGCTTCTGGCGGTCGATGATGCAGGCTCGGCGGCAGCGGTGAGAGAGGCGTTTGAACCGCCGGTTGGTTATGAAAAAGCATGGGCTGCGGCGTTGGCCAAACTCGAAGGGCGATAAGCCAGACTAGCTGCCATCCCGCCGGCCGGGCAAGCCGAGCGACTAACCCCGAGGACATATGAGCGACAATCCCGACGACGCCACGCCTGTGGTGGACGCTGATACCCCTGCACCAGCCGACGCGCCCGCTGTCACAACGACGGCAGATGCCTCGACAGACGGCGCCACAGAATCCGCGTCAGACGCAAAGGCCGATGAGCCGGCCAAACAAAGCCAGGGTGACCGGCGCTTTGCCATTCTGACGGCGAAGAAGGCTGAAGCGGACCGCCGCGCCGATGAGGCAGAGCAGCGGGCGCAGGATGCCGAGAAGCGAGCCGCTGCCGCTGAGGCGCTACTGAACCCAGACGCGAAGCCTGCGGCACCTGACCGGCGCCCAATGTCGCAGGACGACGTCCGCAAGGCGGCCCGCGAGCTTATCGCCGAACAGCAGTTCAACGAACGACGCGGCGCTCTGATCCTCGCCGGCACGAAGGAGTTCGGCGCCGACGAGTGGAACGCCAAGACCGGCATTGTTGCGACGCTCGGCGCATTCGAGGCGCCGGGCTTCATGCAGGCGATCGTGGAACTGGACGACGGCCACAAGGTCGTTGCGGCGCTTGCCGAAGATGTGGACGCCATGGAACGCATTCTGGCGCTGCCGCCCGTTGCTATGGCGGCGAAGCTGGGCCGCATGAGTGCGGAACTCGCCGCACCGCCGCGTCCGAAGGCGCTATCCGCTGCGCCGGCTCCTGTTGGGTCCGTGACCGGCCGCGCGCAGGCGACGCCGGACATCTACAATACGGCGTCCATGACCGAGGCCGAATGGATGGCGCTGCGCACCAAGACCGCGCCGAAGCATCTCGGCGGTCAGGGGAAGGGGCGGTGACCTTGTATCGAGCCATATCGCTAAAGCCAAAGTCGTGGGGCTTTAGCGAACACGGCGAGTCCCACCCCACCATAACTGTGATCGAGGAAAGCGGCGAACCGCGCGCAACGGGCTTGGTCGATATCCATGGGACGCCGATTTATCGCGTTGATGAGCGGGCTCCTGTTGGTTTTTGCGCTACCCGCTCAAGCTGACCCGCACCGGCACGCATGCCGGCGTCCCCGCCACGTAACGGCGAGCGTCTACAGGTAAAGCAGACCGCCGGCCGGATAGCCGAGTGACGATGCCTAATTCACCCGATGCACGCGCGACTACAGACTAACTCCTTGCACGGGCAATTCAAGTAATCGCCAAGAACTGTTTGTGAGGCGATTTCATGTGTTGTCGGGCCTTGCCGGCCCACGCCAGGAGTATGTGTCATCGCCAACGACCTTCTCACTATCGATATGATCACGTTGGAGGCGGTTCGCCTCTGGCGCAACACCAATGCGTTTATGATGCAGGTCCGCACGCAGTACGACGACCAGTACGCGCGCACCGGCGCCAAGATCGGCGACACCCTGCGCATCCGCTTCCCGAACGACTACGTCACCGGCACCGGTCCCGCGATCTCGGTCCAGGACACCGCCGAACAGAGCGTCACCATGACGCTGGCCACGCAGAACAACGTGGGCCTGTCGTTCTCGTCCGCCGATATGACGCTGTCGATGGACAACTACGTTGAGCGCGTTCTCGCCCCGGCTGTGAACAACCTCGCCGGCACCGTCGCCGTCGGCATCATGTCCGGCGCAGAGGGCGGCGTGTCCAACTACCAGGACAACACCGCGGCGGGTGCGATCATCAGCCCGACCGCGACCACGTTCCTGAATGCCGGCGCGTTGCTGGACATCCGCTCGGCAACCGGCATGGAACGGCGCCTCGTGGTCGATCCGTTCACCGATGCCCGCGTGGTGGGTTCGCTCGCCGGCCAGTTCAACCCGACGCCGGAAATCAGCGCGCAGTTTCGCAGTGGCGCGATGAAGTCGGCTCTGGGCTTCAACTGGATGAAGGACCAGACCGTCATCAAGCACACGTCCGGCTCCTTCTCGGCCGGCACCGTGAGCGGCGCGGGGCAGTCCGGTACCACCATCACCACCAATGCCATCACCGGCACGCTCGCGCTGGGCGATATCATCACGTTCGCCGGTGTCTATGCGGTCAATCGCATCACCAAGCAGTCCACCGGGCAGCTGCAACAGTTCGCCGTGGTGGCGGCTGCGGCCAATGCCGCGACTTCGATCAGCATCTACCCGGCGCTGATCCCGGCCGTTGGTGGCAACGCGGTCCAATATCAGACCGTCACAGCCTCGCCGGCCAATTCGGCAGCCATCACCCTGTTGAGCCCGGCCTCAGTCACCTACCGCAAGAACATCGCCTTCGTTCCGGACGCCATCACCATGGCAACGGCCGACCTCTACACCCCGGACAACGTGTCGGTGGCGCGTCGGCAGTTCGATGGCGTGTCGATGCGTATCCTCAAGCAATACATGGTCGGCACCGATTTTGAGGTGACGCGCCTTGATGTGCTGTGGGGCGCGTTGTTCCTGCGGCCTGAGTGGTGCGTCTGCGTGCCGGACGCCATCTGATCAAGCGATAGCGCGGGGGTTTAGGCCTCCGCGCTTTGCGCAACACAGGAGATTACATGTCAGGGTCAATGCCGCAGAATCCGCCGCTGTCCGAGGTTGCGCGATTGATGCAGGATTCGCAGCGGGGCTTTCTTCTCGGCGGCGGCGCGTACCGCAATGCGCTGAACAAGATGCGGACGGATGGGCTGCTCGATGCCGAGTATGTCTATCGCGAGTATCCGAAGATGCTGCGCGTCAATCAGCGCACCGAGACGACGAAGCGCAGCGTCGTCAACGTGGACAAGGAAAAGATCGAGTGGGAGGAAACCCGCGAGGTCTGGGACGAAGTGATCGTCAATTCCGAGGAAGAAGAAGAGCGCGTGCTGAACGGCGGCAAGACTGCCGTGCAGATCGAGGAGGAGCGGCAGGCGCTGCTGGCCACGGCCAAGCAGCGCGGCGTTCGCTACGATCCGACGTGGTCCACCCTCCGGCTGCAGCGTGAGCTGGGCGTTCCCACCGCAAGCGAGGCGCCAGCGGCGTTCGACGAGGTGGACGAATTGCGACGCCAGGTTGCGAAGGCCGAAGAAGCGCTGGCCCTGCGCGCGCAGCTGGCTAAGCTAAACGCGGGACTGGCCGAGCCCGCAATCGTTCCCGTGGACGATGAGGTGGAGGGCCTGCGCGCGCAGCTTCAATCGCTCGGCGTGCGGGTCGATGGCCGGTGGAGCCCGGCGCGACTACGGCAGGAATTGGATCGCGCGACGGCACCGGAACTGCCGGCGGTCTAAGCTGCGTGGTGCCAGAGGGGCGGAATTGAACCCCCGACCTGTCGCTTACAAGGCAACTGCTCTACCGACTGAGCTACTCTGGCCTATCACGATGCAGCCTATTAGCGTTGCTGCGGCATAGGATCAATCTTTGTCCGACACCAACATCACCACAGCGCAGGAGCTGATAGAGTTCACCCTGAAAACGACGGGTGTGCTTGGCGTTGGCCAGTCGGCATTGACCGAGGACCTGAACGACTCGTTCAAGACCCTCAACATGATGATCGGTATCTGGAACCGAAAGCGCTGGCTAATCTGGCATCTGCTGGACGTTGGCGTGGTATCCACCGGTTCGCTCTATTACACCGTGGGCGACGGCTCTCAGTTTGACGTGCCGCGGCCTGATCGCATCGAGGCGGCGTACTTCCGCCAGCTTGTGCCCGGCGTGCCTGCGACGCTGACCACCGATCCGGCGCTGGGCCTGAGCATCCTAATTGACGCGCCGGTTCCATTGCCACTATCGGTTGACGGGCCGACGCCACAGGTCGGGCTGCAGGTCGATTTCCCGCTGCAACTCCTGGAATCCCGCGAGGATTACAGCCGGATCGGGTTGAAGAACCTGTCATCGTTCGCGCGCTATGCGTTCTATGACTCGGCCTATCCGACCGGCAAGCTCTACACGTGGCCGGTGGTGCCTGCGACGATTTACGAGGTACACATCCTCGTCAAGGACGTGCTGACGGCGTTCCCGACGCTCGGGACCGAGATCAACCTGCCGCCGGAGTATTACGAGGCGCTGTGGTCGAATCTCTCGCTGCGGCTGCGCACGATCTACAAGGTGCCGGCACCGCCGCCCGGGCAAGACGACGTGAAGGATATCGCCAAGGCGGCGCTCGATACGATCCGCGGCGCCAATGCACAGATATCGCGGCTACTGATGCCGCGTGCCGCTATGGGCGGGAACGGGCGGCTCTATAACATCCTGTCGGATGGGTGGTGATTGGTCGCTGAGTGCAGCGTCAATCATCGCTTCCCAATGCGCTTGGCAGCTATTGTTAGCTTCACCGTAGTCAGCGTCATGTCCAGCACGGATCATATCCCGTGTCGGTTCGCGCATTGCCTGGATGACCATGTACGCAAGCGTCCAAGGCTGAGAGTGTCTCGGTAGGCTAGCGAAGGACGGCATCTCGGCGTTCGCTGGGATGCGCCACATCGCCTCGTGAATCGCGCGAGCTACGCGCTCCAGCATTTCGCCCATTCCCGCCTCCACGCGCGCACTGAAGCGCGCCGCATTCCCACGCCTCTAACACCGCCAGCTCACAGGAGCAACGCATGACCGCTGCACCCGACACGCTCGTTGTCACGGGTCCGAACTTCGAGCAGGTAGAGGCTGGCGATCTTCTCGTCACCCCTACCGGCGCGACGCAAGACTCGCTCGCCGATCTGCTGGCTACATCCACCGGCGGCAACGTCGCGACGGCGCTCATCACGGGCAATGCCTCCACGCTCAACGTGCGTGGACAGGCGGCAAACCAGGGCGGCGCGGTCGTCGTCACCGGCGGCACTTCGGCCACGTCAGCGAATGCAGGCGGCGCCGTGTCGGTCGTTGGCGGCACACCTGGAGCAACCGGCGTCGGCGGCGCGGTCAGTGCCACGGGTGGTGCGGCCGTATCGGGCGCAGGCGGTGCGGCAAGCATGGTCGGAGGCGCGGGCGGCGGTGCTGGTGCGGGCGGTGCATCCGCAGTCACCGGCGGTGCCGGCGCAGGCGCTGGCTTGGGCGGCGCCGTGACAATGACTGGCGGTCTCGGCGGCATCAGCGATGCGGTCGGCGGCGCGGCGACGGTCCGCGGCGGCGCGGGCCAAGGCACAGCGGCTGGCGCGATTGCATCGCTGGTCGGTGGCGCATCCGGATCAGGCGCAACTGGTAATGGTGGTGTTTCCCGTGTGGTCGGCGGCGCTGCTGCTTCAACCGACGGAACAGGCGGCGCTGCGCAACTGACGGGCGGTGCCGGTGTCGGTAGCGGCTTGGGCGGCGCGGCCACGATCGCGGGCGGTCTCGCTGGCGCGACCAATGCAGTCGGCGGTGCAGCAACCGTAACTGGCGGGGCAGGGCAGGGCACGGGAGCCGGCGCAGTTGCGACGGTCACAGGCGGCGCGTCCGGCGGCGGTGCGACGGGCAACGGTGGCGCTGCATCACTGGTTGGCGGCGCGGCGGCATCCACGAATGGCACTGGCGGGGCCTCGCTGGTTACTGGCGGTGCGGCGACTGGAAACGGTGTCGGCGGCGCAGCGACAATCACAGGTGGCCTGGGCGGCGCCACAAACGCCGTGGGCGGCGCTGCGTCACTTCGGGGTGGCGCAGGACAGGGAACCGGCGCTGGTGCCGTGGCGAGTGTCGTGGGTGGCGCCTCGGGTAGTGGCGCGACAGGGAATGGCGGCGCTGCGAGCGTCACCGGCGGCGCGGCATCTTCGACCAACGGCACTGGCGGCGCGGCCTCTCTGATCGGCGGCGCCGGGTCCGGCAATGCCAACGGCGGGGCCATCACGATCACCTCGGGCGCGGCCGGTGCAACCGGCGTGGCTGGCGCGATCGGCATCAGTGTTGGCGGCGCGACGGCGGGCAACGGCTCGGCGATCACCATCACGGGTGGCGCGGGCGCCGGCGGCACGGCGAGTGGCGGCAACGTCAACCTCGTCGGCGGCGCGGCGGTTTCGACCGGGCAGCCTGGCGAAGTGCAGGTCAACGCCGATTCCAACATGGTGTTCGCCACGTATTTCTTCACCGGCAGCCCGGCCGCGACGGATCAGGTGTTCTTCCTCGCGACGCGAGCGCTGCGGGTGAAGACCATGTCGGAAGTCCACTCGGTTGCGGCGGGTGGCGCATCTACGATGACGGTCATCAAGGACACCGGCACAGCGGCGCCTGGCGCGGGTACGTCGTTGCATGGCTCCGGTTCGTTCAACCTGAACGGTACCGCGAACACCGTGCAGAACGCGACGGTGTCGAGCACGATTGCCACCGTGAACCTTGCGGCCGGCGATCGGCTGGCGGTGAAGTTCGCCAACGCGATCCAGTCGAGCGCGGGTATCGTCGTGACGGTTGGGATGGTGCCGATCTGAGGCGCGGTGCTGTGACACTATTTATCAGCTCCCATCGTTTCGAGCGCATGACCGAAGAAATGCGCCCCCAGGACGAGACTATGGATGGCTCAACGCTCAAGTTTGAGACATCCGAGCATGGTGGCGAATTTCCTGATCTGATGCCGCAAGCCATCAAGGTGGTGGATCAGCGCGGCAACTGGTGCGTCTACGTTCCGACCACAGACCATGGTAGCGTGGTGCGCAGCCATGGGTACGGGTTCAGCCAGGAGGGGGAATGCGCGTCCCTCTGATTCTCGGCGCCTACACCACGCGCAGTCTAATCGCCAGCGCGCAGCGGTGTTGCAACCTGTATCCCGAGAAGAACCCGCCTGACGCGGTGTCGCCCTACACGATGTATCTGACGCCGGGTCTGACCGCGCTCGGCACAGCGCCACAGGTTGCGCCGGTGCGCGGGCTCTACCGGGCGACGAACAATCAGCTGTTCGCGTCGATCGGTAACGGCATCTACTACGTCAACGCATCATGGACAAAGACGCTGCTGGGCTCGATTGCGGCCGGCACGACGCCAGTCAAGATGGGCGACAACGGCACCACAATGGTCGTGGTGGACGGCACATCCGCCGGCTACACGGTCGATCTCACCACACACGCCTTCGCTGCTATCAGCGACCCGTCGTTCTATGGGTCCAACTTCGTCGAGTTCGTTGACACCTTCCTGGTGTTCAACAAGCCAGCCACGAACATCTTCTACACATCGGACAGCAATGCTGTCACATTCGACCCTCTGTTTTTCGCGGCAAAGACTGGGTATTCGGACCTACTGGCGGGCCTGTCGATCCAACAGCGGCAGATTTGGCTGATCGGCCAGCTTACCTCGGAAATCTTCTTCAACGCGGGCGGCGCCGACTTCCCGTTTCAGATTATGCCCGGGCCGTTCATCGAGCACGGCACGATCGCACCCTATTCGATCGCCAAACAGGGCGGCTCGGTGTTCTGGCTGTCGCAGGACCTGGAGGGAACCTACATCGTCGTGCAGACGACGGGGTACGAAGCCCGCGAGATTTCCACCGATGCTATCGAATACGAGCTTTCGACATATTCGACCGTCTCGGATGCCATCGGGTTCTGCTATCAGCAGCAAGGGCATCCGTTCTACTGGCTGAAGTTCCCGACCGCCGGCAAGGATTGGGTTTATGACCTCACCACGCAGCTCTGGCACGAACGGTTCTGGCTGAACGGCGACGGTGATGAAGAATCCCACCGTGCCAATTGCGCGGCCTTCGCGTACGGTGTGAACGTTGTCGGCGACCGCGAGAACGGCCTGCTCTATCAACTGGACCCGACTGCCTATACCGACAACGGCGACGTCATCAAGCGCGTCCGCGGCTTCCCGCACATGATGAACGACGGCAAGCGCGTGTTCTACACGTCGTTCATCGCTGACATGCAGGCGGGCGGCTCGGTCTCAGGTGATGCCACGGTGGACCTGCGCTGGTCAGACACGCGCGGGCTCTCATACGGCAACCCGGTGTCGCAGTCATTCGGCACGCCTGGCGCGTATCTGGTGCAGCCGCAGTGGAACCGGCTCGGCATGGCGCGTGACCGCGTGTTCGAGCTGTCATGGACCGCCAACGCTGCCACCGCGCTGAACGGCGCGTTTGTCGAAGTGCAACCATCTGAAAGCTGATTGATGTCCGAGACGATCTCCCAGCTTGAATCGGCGTCATCGGCCAACGATGATGACATTATACCGGCCACCCAGGGCTCTATCGGTCCCGGCAGCGGCACCACACGCGGCATAACACCGGCTCAAATCCTCGACGCCGGCCTTGCTGGCAGTTTCTCGACGGTCGAAACAACCGGCGCGGTCACCGTGGCTTCTGGCGGTATTACCGTCACGGCCGGCGGCGCGACCGTGACTGGGAATAGCACAATCACTGGCACGCTTGGCGGTCTCACCGGCCTGACCGTGGCTAGCGGTGGCGCCGCGGTGACCGGGAATAGCAGCGTCAATGGCACCGTCAGGGTTGGTTCGGCCTCTGCCACTATCACTGGCACATCGACGAACGCGGTTGCGATCACCGGCACAAATACGAATGATAGCGCGTCGGCCGGTCAGGTCGGCGAATATGTGAGCAATTCCGCCACCGTCAACGCGTCATCTGGCGTCGCCACCGATGTGACGACTATTTCCCTGACGGCAGGTGATTGGGACGTCACCGGCAATCTTGTGCTGGTCAACGGTGCCTGCACCTTCACCCAGATACTCGGCTGGGTCAACACGACGTCAGCTTCAGCACCATCTGCCCCGAACGGTGGCGCCTTCATCGAGCAACAAGTGACGTTCACGGCAAACGCTACGCAAATCGCACCTATCGGCAGTCGTCGGTATTCGCTGGCGTCAACGACCACGATTTACCTGACTGTTCTGCACAGCTTCACAGGGTCGGGGCCAACCGAGGTTTCCGGCTTCATCGGAGCGCGCCGCGCCCGATGAGTTCTTCGGTATTCAACCAGAACATCCCGCTACCGACGGTCCCGCTGTACGACGCGAAAACTGGGGTCATGCACCTTGCGTGGTATCGCTTCTTCCTGTCGCTGTTTGAGCGCACCGGCGGCGCGATCGGCGCGCTGGGAGCGCCCGGCGGGTTGAACGGGAATATCCAGTTCAACGATGCCGGCACATTCGGCGGCCTGTCCAACATTCAGGTGACCGCGCGGATACAGAATTTCACCAGCACGCTGTCTGGCGCTGTGCCGGCCTCTGGTGGGGGCGCCACGAAGTTCCTGAACGCCGACGCTGGCTTCACTGTGCCGGCTGGGACGGCGTACTCGGCCGGGACCGGGATTGATCTGACCGGCACGACATTCTCTTTGCAGGTGCCCGTAACGGTTGCGCACGGCGGCACCGGGCTTATCAGCGGCACCAGCGGTGGTGTCCTGGGCTACACGGCAAGCGGAACACTGGCGTCCTCTGCGGCATTGGGCGCCAATCAGATTGTGCTTGGCGGCGGCGCTGGGGCCACGCCTTCGTCCCTTGGTTCGTTGGGCACGACGGTCACGGTGTTGCATGGCAATGTAGCCGGGGCGCCGACGTTCGGCCCCGTGTCGCTGTCGGCTGATGTGACTGGCACGCTGCCCGTGGCGAATGGCGGGACCGGTCTGACGGCGGGCACCAGCGGCGGCATTCTCGGCTATACCGCATCCGGCACGCTCGCCTCGTCCACCGCTCTGACGCAGCACGCGCTGGTCATTGGCGGCGGGGCAGGCGCTACACCGACGCCGCTTGCATCGCTCGGCACTGCGGCGACGGTGTTGCACGGCAACGCCACGGGCGATCCGACATTTGGCGCGGTGGACCTAACGGCTGACGTGACGGGCACGCTTCCGGTTGCCAATGGCGGCACGGGCGTAACCAGTTCGACCGGCTCCAGTGCTGTGGTGTTGGCAACAAACCCAACGCTGTCCGGCGTCACGGTGGACGGCAACGGGACGTTCCGTGTCACGTCGCAATCAAGCGGCGCAGGCGCTTCTGGCGGCACGCTGACCAACGCGCCGAGTGCTGGCAATCCGGCGTTCTGGCTGCAGATCAGTATCAACGGCGCCACTCGGTACGTGCCGGCCTGGTCGTGACGCCGTTCGTCATTTTCGCACTGCCACGGTCGCGGACGGCGTGGCTGTCGATGTTCCTGACGTATCGCGATTGGATTTGCGCTCACGACGAAATCCGCCACGCCAGATCGCTGGAGGATGTGCGCGCGTGGCTTCGGCAGCCGAACGCGGGAACGATTGAGACATCTGCCGCGCCATGGTGGCGGTTGTTGCTGGACATGGCGCCTGACGTGCGCGTGGTGACGATGCGCCGCCCTGTTCCGGAAGTGATGGACTCTCTTCGTCATCTCAACGTGCCTATGGATGACGCAAAAGTAGAGCGCGGCATCATTCGGCTGGATCGCAAGCTAGACCAGATTGAGCACAGAGTTCCTGGCGTGCTTTCGCTTCAGTTCGCGGACCTGGTGTCGGAAGCGGCGTGCGCTCAGTTGTTTGAATATTGCCTGCCATACCCGCATGACGCAGAGCGTTGGGCCGGGCTGGCATCCACCAATCTGCAAATCGATATGAACGCGCTCCTTCGGTATTACCGGGCGTACGAGCCGCAGATGATGAAGCTGGCGGCAATCGCCAAGCAACAGACGATCGCACTGATGGCGCGGCGCGGCGCTGGTATCGATGGAATGACAATCGAGCAGGAGAGCTTCGACACGTTTTATCGCGACGGTCAGCGGCTGTTCGATGAACATCTGGTGCAGGTGGGTGAAGCGCCTGGCGCCGATCGGAAGAACGTTCCCTTGATGCGGGTTCTGGATCAGATGGGCGCGATGCACATTATGACCGCGCGTAGCAATGGCCGGATGTTCGGCTACTTGATGTCAATCATCAGCCCCTCTATGGAGTCGCCTTCGGTGATGACGGCGATTCAGACGGTTTATTATGCATCGCCGGACGTGCCGGGTCTGGGGCTAAAATTGCAGCGCGCATCTGTCACGTCTCTTCGCGCTCTTGGAATTGGCGAGGTCTATGGTCGTGCCGGCACGCGCGGTTCAGGTCCACGCATGGCAACACTCTTTCGCCGTTTGGGTTTCAGCGACACAGGGCAGCTGTTCATGCTCGATATGAAGGAAGCCTGATCCATGGGCGCTGGGGCAATTGCCGCTGGTATCGGCGCGGTCGGGGCGATCGGCGGCAGCCTGATTTCCAGCAGTGCGGCTGGCCGGGCGGCCGATACACAGTCCGCTGCTGCCGATCGCGCCGCAGCGCTGACGCATGAGCAGTATCTACAGACACGCGGCGATCTCGCACCGTTTCGCGACACGGGCGCCACCGCATTCAACAGACTGGCGCAACTATACGGCTTGGGTGGGGGCGCTCCACCGGCATCCACACCGGCCGCATCCAACCCACTCGCGGCCGGGGCAGGCGGCTCACCGCTGGTTCCCGGTGCCAGCACTGCAGGTGGTCTGCCGCCCGGGTATTTTCTCGTGCCGAAAGCCGGTGAGGGGTTCAATTCGGAAAACGGTGGCGGCTGGCAGTCGGCGCCGACACAGTTGTTGGTCGATCCATCCGGCAATGTCGTGCAGGAGTTTCCTGCCGGGTTCTCGCCGAGCCTTGTTGCGACGATATCGGGTCTGACGCAACCGACGGCAGCACCGGCGCCAGCAGCCGCACCTCCCGGCACGTCCGCAGATGCGCTAGCCGCGTATGGGCTGCCGGGATTGACCTACAATCCGGCCGATTACGGACTGGGCAACGGCACGTTCAACCCAGCGGCGTATGGGCTGGGCAACGGCACATTTCAGCCGACGCAGGCGCAGCTTGAAGCGACGCCCGGCTATCAGTTCACGCGTGACCAAGGGTTAAGGTCTGTCCAGAACAGCGCCACGGCGCGCGGTCAAGGCATCTCTGGTGCGGCGCTAAAGGGCGCAGCGCGGTATGCGACCGGCCTCGCCGACAACACGCTGAAGACGCAGGCGGATATCTACAACCAGAACCTGACGAATGCCCGTGGCGTGTTCGGCGGCAATGTCGCAACCACGCAGGGCATATTTCAGCAGAACCTGTCGAACATCATCAACCCGTTGCTGTCCTATTCGCAGCTTGGTGAGAACGCCGCGGCGCAGACCGGGGCGCTGGGGTCGAGTGCGATCAACGCACAGGCCAATCTGCTGACCGGTGGCGCCAACGCGCAAGCTGCCGGCATGGTCGGTTCAGCCAATGCATTGAGTTCCGGGCTTGGCTCGCTCGGTCAGGCGCCATTGAACTACCTGTTGTACAGCAAGCTATTCGGCGCTGGGGGCGGGGGCGGCACACTCGGCAGTCTTAATGACACCGCGAACTCCGGCCTAGGGGCCATCTATTAATGAGCGGCACCATCGGCAGCTCCCAGGGCGGCATAGACTACAGCATCCCCTTGCGTGCTGGTCAGGGCGTCGCGCAGCCCAATCCTTTGCAGGCTGTCGGTCAGTTCGCCGCCGCGCAGAACGCGATCAATCAGGCCAAGCTGTTCCCGCTCATTCAACAGCAGCATGAGCTTGCGGCACAGCAAGAGGCGCTGAAATACGGGCTATCCGCCTACCAAGCGCTGCAATCCCGCATTGCGACGCACCTCGGCGACGCGGGCGATATTAACCCGCGCAACTTGATGCGTGATGGAGTGGACTGGGCAACCGACCTCAACGCGGCTTTCCCGAATCGTCCGCCAATCCAGATGAGTCAAGTGGTCAGCATGTTGTCCCGGCTGCCGATGCCGGATTCAGGCGTCGATTGGCGCGATCCGAAGTATCAGGCGACGTTGCGCGATTCGTTGCGCACGGCTTATGCCAACACGCTTGGACCTTTGGAGCGGCTGGGCCACCTCACCGATCACACGATTATGGTCGATCAAGGATCGACGGTGCAGCCTGCGTTGCAGGGCGGCCTGTTGTCGGGGCGCGCAGGAGAAATCCGTCCGGTAGGGGCGCCGATTGAAAAGGGGCTCACGCCGTCCGAACTTGGGACGCAGGAGACGCGTCCAGCGACTGAAGCCGATGTTGCGGCCAATCCGAATCTAAAGCTGAATCAACCACTGCTGGTTCCGCGCGGTCACTTGCTTGGCCAGCAGAACTATAATCGCTTGGTCAATCCGGCTCCCATCGGCGGTTCTGCGCTGCCGCCTTCGCTTCGCAATCCAGCGCGGACCCCAGCAGCTCAGCCCACCCCGCCAAGCGCATCGTTGCCTGCCGCTCCCGCAACACCCACGCCAGTCGCTGGCGGTCTCGGGCCGGCGCAGAACAGCGCCCTGGCCGCCACCGGCACACAGAGCGCATCGGCGTTTCAGTCGATCGCTGACCAGGGAGCAAAGGCGCGGGCGCAGGACGCAATCCTGGCGAACATGCAGGCGGACGCCGCACAGTTCGTCACAGGCCCGGGCGCCGAAGGCATCAAGCAGTTCAAGTCTATCATGGTCCGGCTTGGCGATTCCATCGGCCGCGATTTCGGCATAGACAAAGAGGCGCTGGCGGCGAACGTATCGTTTGACAAGTTGGCTAACCAGATCGCCGACGCACAAGGCGCTGGCAGCGACGCGCGCCTTGCGGTCAACCAAGCGGCGAATCCTTCATCACACCTCACGCCGTCCGGTGTCGATCTGGTGCTGCGCCAGCTGCGCGGGAATGCTGACTACATCGTTGCTCGCGCGAATGCGGCGGCAAAGTATCCCGACAAAGCAGACCGCGAGGGGTTTGAGGCCAAGGTCGGCGCGAATCTCGATCCCCGCGTGTTTCAGTTCCAGCGGATGACGCCGGCCCAGCGCGCGGCCTATTACAAGGGGCTGACCGACAAGGACGCATTTAAGAAGGCATACAGCTGGGCAGAGCAAAATAAGCTGATCGGCGGCGGCAATGTCGGTCAGTGATTATGACCCAATATTCGAGGCAGCTGGCCGCGAATGGGACATCAACCCGCGCATCCTGAAGGCTATTGCCGAGCAGGAAAGCAAGGGCAACCCTGGCGCCGTGAGCAAGAAAGGCGCCCGCGGCCTCATGCAGATCATGCCTGAGACTGGCAAGGCGCTTGGCCTGACCGATCTGCATTCCCCCGAGCAATCGATTTTCGGCGGCGCCAAATATCTGAGCCAGCTGTTCGACCAGTACCGCAACACGCAGCTTGCGCTCGCGGCTTATAATGCCGGGCCGGAGCGGGTGAACGATTACGTGGCGGGCAAGCGTCCACTGCCAGCCGAAACGGCGGCATACGTGCCGGCCGTGGCGGGACATTTCCAGAAGTTCACGCAAGCCGCCACGCCGGTTGCCACACCGGTCGCCGCGCCGGTACCACAGAAGCCGGCCGATCCGGCAAGTATGTCGGATGACGATTTTCTGAAGCACTCCGGCGCTGTTGAGGCGCCTGCCACTACAACGCCGTCCGCCGAAACTGACGAAGCGTTTCTGGCGCGCACGACAACGCCATCCGCAGAGCCGGGGCGCCCTGGGCAGATCGACCCACTCACAGGGGCGCCGTTTCAGTTCGCGGGTGCCAGCGACAACAACCCGGTAGCGCAATCGCTCAACAAGCCGATTGCAGAGGACAGAAAGCCCGGCCTCGTCACGCAGGCGATCGGTGGATTGCCAAGCGATCCGGAGGCGCGGCGCCGCGTTCTCGCTGGTCAGTTGTTCCCCGACATGCCGGCGCCGGAGGCTCAGTCTCGCCTATTCTACGGGACCGACAATCGGCTTGCGGCGGTCGATAGCAGGGGCAACCCCTTCTACGTCGATCCGGAGGCGCCCAGCCTGTCGCGGCAGACAATCGGCAATCCTCTGAAGTGGGCGGCATCCGGTGCAGGTGGCGCGTTGCCCATGGCTGGCGGTATCGCTGGCGGCCTTGCTGCAGGTCCGGCAAGCCTTGTCATAGGCCCCGCTGCCGCTGCTGCAGGAGCCGCCGTGGGAGACCTTGGGCGACAGGCTCTAGCCCGGCAGTTCGACCCGTCGCCACCGCCGTTTGACGTCGGCCAGACAGCGCGTGAAGCGGCGTTCTCTGGTGCGGGCCAGCTTGGCGGGGCGCTCCTGACGCGAGCGATGGCACCGAATCCTTTGCGAGTCACGCCGGCCGAAGTCGATATCATGCGAACGCAGCCTGTCATGGCGGATACACGCGGCGCCTATGCCCGGGCGGCATCGCAGGGCGTGGAGTTGACGCCCGGACAGGCCACGGGTTTGCCCTCTCTGCTTCAATACGAGGACGCTGCGACGACGCTCCCAGGGACGGTCGATCGCGCGACGGGTTTCTACCGCCGGCAGGGCAATCAACTGCAGGCGGCAGGGCAGAATATGCTGGCGTCGATCTCGCCGAATGCAGATAAGACCGATGCGGCCCTAATGTTCTCCCAGGGTGCAGAGGATGCGGTTCGTTCGGTGCGTCAGACTGCTAACCTTGCGGCACGACCGTCCTATGAGGCGGCAGAGCGCGGCGGCAATGTCATGTCGCCCGACCTGGCGCAGCTTGCCGAGTTGCCGGCTGTCCAGTCGGCGCTGAAACGGGCGCGGACAACATACGAGAACCTGTATGGCATGAAGGTTCCGGAAACTCCGGACTTTCCATTATGGGACCTCGCCAAGCGTCAGTTAGATGACGCCTATAGCGTCGCACAGCGAGCTGGCGAGCGTACCGACGCGCTGGCGATCGATCGCGTGCGCCAGAACCTTGTCACCCATCTTGATGCAGCTTACCCGACTTATTCCACAGCGCGGGAAATCGCCGCACCTGGGCAGCGGCTGGCGTCGCAGCTGGAGGATTCAGGTGTAGGTTCTGCAGCGGGGGCTGGCATTGACGAAAAGGCTAAGGCCATCGTCGCGCCGGTCTTCAATCAGAACCCCCGCGCCATCGCTCAGGCGCGTGAGGCTTTTGCCTCCGCCGGCCGGGCAGATGAATGGAACGCTGGCGTCCGGTCCTACATTCAGGACGCTTTCGACAAAGCGAGCCAGTCGCAGCAGGGGTTGAACCCGGCAATGCTGCGCCGACAGGTGTGGGGCAATGTCGATAACCGGGAGGCTATCCGCGCGGCACTGACACCGCAGCAGTACGATGGCTTCGACAACTTCATGCGGACGGTCGAAGATGTGGCGCGGACGTTCCCCATGAACAGCCTCACCGCGACGCGCCAGAACGCTCGCGGGCTCCTATCCGGGGCAGCGGAAAGCCAAGGCAACGTGCGAGCCGTGGACGCCGTAGCGACGATCCTTTCGCCATTCCGGTGGGGTGATCTCGGTGCGCGGGTGCTGGGCGGGACGCGGCAGCGCGTTGTCCAGTCCAATGTTGGACGGATCGTCGATCATTTGTTCAGTCCGGACGGTCTTCAGTATCTGGAGGCGATGAGCACTTATTCGCCTAGGAGCCAGCGCGCGATTGAGGCCACGGCACAGCTGGTGACACGCGCGTCGCCCTCTCTGCTCGCCGGCGGCGAGCCAAATCGATTGCCACCGCCACCGGCAAACCCACTACAGCTAGGACGATAGCGAGAATCGCGGCTGACGCGGCTTCTCGGCCGGTTCCTGCGATTGCTCTGATGCCGAGCTGACCACCGGCAGCGGTGACCAGCGCCATGGTCGTCCGCCAGTCCCACCAGTTGAACCGGCGTTCTTCCCTCGGTTCATCCCGAAGGTCGCGAATTAGCTTCAAGCAGTTCCACCCAGGGCCATTACGCCCGGCAGCATGCCACCACAGCCCGCCCCAGGGCAACTAAAGGATCAACCGACCATGACAATCCGCGTCGTGCTCGCGCTGCTGTGCGCGGTGCTCTGGGCGTCTGCTGCCGGGGCTCAGGGGCTCCAGCGTGTGCCAAACTGTGGCGACGGGCAACCGCCCCCCGGCACGTCCGTGGGCACGCAGGACATGACCGGGCGCGAGTGCGTGTCGTCCGCCACGGGCTATGCGTTCACGGCATCCGGCGCAATCACGCGATCCAGCAATACTACCACCTACACGCAGAACACCGGCTGGAACGGCACGTCGCCGACGGTCTTCACCTTTGCCAACGCGTGCCAATCCGCCGGCGGCGCATCGCTGATTCCGCAGATTAGCCTTCGTTCATCGGCCAATCCGACGCTGAAACTGAACGGCATCCTGTGGCTGTTCAACGTCACGCCGGGCACTGTCATTGCCGATAATGCCACGTTCAACATCGCGGCGGCGGACTTCGCCAATCTGACCGGCGGCACGACCGCTGGAATCTCCTTCTCGTTGACGTCGCTACAGGCATCGGGCGCGGCCAATTCCGGCACCAGCCTCGCCGGCACGACCTACTACGCGCAATGCGCCACTGGTTCGTCGTCGCTTTTCGGCATGGTCGAGGTCACCAACCTCTATGCGCCGGCGTCCGGTGAAGTCCTCACGATCCAGCTTAACGTCGTGGGCCTTCGCTAATGCGGCGCGCTCTCGCCGCCGCCGCTCTGCTGGTTTGCGCGCTCGGCACCGTCAGGGCCGACACGATCCATAACCTACTGCTGTTCCAGCAGAACGCGCCGATCCTTGATCTCGACTTCACCACCATGTCCACGCTGCCGCCCTACATCACGTTCTCCAGGGCGAGCACTGCCAACGATTGGGTCTGCACCAGCGACCCGCCGGTGATGCACACGTTCGCCATCGATGAGCCGATGCTCGGCGTATGCGATCCCGTCACCGGCGCGCGGCTTGGCTGGGGCATTTGGGACACCGCGCTCGTCGGCAACAAGGATGCGCGGGACCTCACGACGTCGAACTGGACGCGCAGCGGGACCGCCGTGGCGGTCAAGGATCAGACCGGCGTCGATGGCGTCGCGAACAGCGCCTCCTCGCTCACAGCGAGCGGTGCCAACGCGTCCGCCTGCATATTCAGCGGCACCAACGCGAAGATGCGCGCCGCGTCAATGTTCATCAAACGCCTGACAGGCACAGGCCGGATCGGCGTTTCGCAAGATGGCATCAACTGGACCTATGTACAGGACCAGATACTAACCACGGCATGGCGCCGCGTGCCGTACAGCGGTCACTACCAGTCATTCGCCGGGGCGCGTGTGTGCGTGCTTGTAGAAACGTCCGGTGATGCCATCGCTGTGGACGGCGTGAACGGCGAGGACGATCGCAACCTACGCTACGCCGCACCGTCACCGGTGATCTACACCGGCAGCGTCGCGAACAGCACACGCGATCTCGACTTCGGCCGCATGAGCCTTGTCGGTCTGCCGGGGTTCGATCCGAACTACTTCGTCATTGCGGCACAATTTGTCATGCCGAAGTGGAAGGGCTCCGACCCGTCCACTGGACGCAGCGCCTGGCAGATGGACGAAGGCAACGGCGACATGGTGCTGATCGGTCGCACGCAGACTGATCCACCGAATCCGCCTTGCTACAACACAGGAATGCCGCCGGGGTGCGTGGATGTGAACGTGAACTTTGCGTTCATCCCCGTCATCAACAACGGCAAGGTCCGTTGCTCGAACATCCCAAACAACAATCAGGCTGGATTGGTGCCGCCCGGTACGAATGGTGAGCCTGAAACCTTCGTTTTCAAGTGGAACCACTATGCCGCGGATCAGGACCTGAACTCGATGTTCATCGTCTGCAATCCCGGCACCGGCGCTGGAAATGTGACGCAGCTCACGCCTGGCGGAGATATCAACCCACCGCTGACGGCGAACCTGTTCAAGCGATTGGTGTTCGGCCGCGCGCCGTCGGAAGCCCGCGGCCACGACAACGTCGGAATGCTCAACGGCTACCTGATGCGGCTGACGATCTTCTCCGGCGGAACGGACATCAACACCGTGCTGGCGACCATGTCGAGCAGGGCGCCGCTGACCGACTGGACATACATCCTGCTGCCTGACGGCACTCCCCTTGCTTATGAAACCGGGACGATAATCAAATGCAACAAGTGCGCGCCATGAAACGCACGCTCGCCGCCGCGGCTATCCTATTCGCATGGTCCTTCGCGGCGCTCGCGCAAAGCGGGACGTCGGTTTCGTCCATGCTGAACGCCACCACGCCGTGCCCGCCACAGACGTATCTGTACCTCGACCAGCAGGGCGTGGATGTAAAGCTGGACTGCTCCCAGGCCCTGGCCGCGATGGGGCTCACGACGGTGCCGCTCGCGGTTGCCTACAAGAGCCCGGCCGACCCGGCGGGTATCGCAGGCACTACGCGCAAGATGCTGGGCCTTGGCGCCGCGGCTGCAGCGACCGTCATCACCCCGACCGGCACTGGCCGCGTTCATTCATCCGTTGTCGGCGATGTCGCCAACGCAACATCAGCAGCCGGTGTGAATTTCCGGCTGAAGTACGGCACTGGAACACCACCCGCGAACGGCGATGCAGAAACCGGAACCGATTGCGGCGCGCTGAAGCAGGCCATCGTTCAGGGCACTACCTCGGTGCAGCCGTTCGGGTTGGAATGCTACATCACGGGGCTATCGATTGGCACACAGGTCTGGTTCGACATAGCCGCATCGGCAACGACAAGCGGCACTGCCTTGGTCACTGCAATTGACTGGTTTGGAGAAGAGCGGTGAGGCTTAAAGCCGGCGCAATCGCTGGCTTGCTGCTGGCGCTAGCCGGGCCGGCCGGATCATCGGTCCTGTATTGGACCCAAGTCCATTATCAGGATGTGAGCGCGACGGTGCCGCCTGTCGTGCCGATTTGCATGTACGTGGACCAGGGCGGCCCACCGCGTGTGCCCCGCAAGCTCTGTGACGCAGACTTCCAAGCATGGGTGAGCGCCGGCGCCGATATTATCGACTACCACATCAACGGCGACCAGGAGATGGCCCAGCCGGGCGGTGCAACCGGCACCACATCGGTTGTCGGCGTGATGATGGGCATGGCGTCAGGCATTGGCGATCAAACCGCCCTGGTGACGCCGGCGGTCACCGGCAATTTCTATGTCAAATACACCGGCTATCTGATCAACAACACAGCAACGCAGGGCGGCGTGATTACGCTGCGCTACGGCTCCGGCACCATTCCGTCCAACGGCGATGCGCTGACCGGAACCATTATTGGAACAGCCAAGACGTGGATTGGATCGAACGCTAACCGCCGCGCGCCTGTCCAGCTGCTGGGCTATGTGACGGGGCTCACGATCGGCACGCAATACTGGTTCGACGTGTCGCTCGCTTCGACCAATGTCAGCAACACCGTCACGCCAGGCGGCATGAACTTCGTCATGCTGGAGAAGTAGCGACAATGGTGTCGCCGGCCAAACGCAGCGTTGGTTGCTCGGCTACTGCGCGCCGGACGGTCGCAGGTGACACGTTCAGCATGAACGCAGCCTCTGCCACTGTCGTCGGGACGCGTATCGCCTCATCGCGGATGGATACGCTCAGTGCGGCGAGGTCCGGTTGCATGAGATTATCTGCCAGTGCGAAGCCATTCAGCGAGAACGCGCGCTTCCTGCAGGGCTTGATCGGACGGCAAGCCAGAGCCGGAATGCAGCGTAGCGACAACGTTCAGGGCTACCGCTCGTTCCGAGCGCTCGGCGAGCAAGCGTGCCTGACGATCCTCCGGGCTGATTTTCCGGTTGGGGTGGTTGGTTTCGCTCATGGTCGTCTCCAGCCCCTGATGCAGCCCCGCGAGGCGCCGGGGCATCAATACTGCCCGTTGCGTGCAGGTCGCGCAACACTGACCCATCGAACAAAGGCCGTAGGCCGGTTGCACCCAGCCTACGACCCCCGGCCCACCACGACGGGACTAACCGCCGCGGTGACGCATGACGCTGGCACAGCCAACCCAGGCTGTGCAGTGGCGCACGTCACAGGAGGCGCGGTCCATGGTTCACAATGAACGGTTCGCGCCATGGGCGATGGTGAGTGGTTCCGGTGGGTAGGAGGCATCGCCGTGGGCGCGGCGTATGTCATCCTCGGCTGGTTCTCAGTCGAAGTCCGGGAACTGCGCAAGATGATCCTTGAGACATCACGCAGCGCCAGCGGCGAGGTCGAGAAATCCGAGGCGCGCTGGCGGGCGGAGATGAAGGAGATCGAAGACCGGCGTCGCCATGACATGGAGGCCGTCGTCACTAGGCTGGAGGCGCGGATCATCCGGTTTGAGGAGGCGACCGAGAAAGATCGTCAGGTTGCCGCGACGGATCGCGCGAACATCGCTGCCACCATGCTAACGAGGCATGAGTTTGACCGGCAGATGGATAAGCGGTTCCCCGAGCGTGGCCGGGCGGGGGGGAATTAGATGCTGCGGGCCGGTCTCGATACCGACTCCCTCGCACGGCAGGATTGAGGGGCCTCTTGGGGACGTTTCACCGTGCGGCTCTGCCTGCCAGTCCGCCAGACTACTCCATCTGCGCGTGTCCATCCACGCCGCCGCAGCCCGCACTGAATACCACACCATCCGCATGACTGGAATAGCGCAATGAGCGACGCACCGCCGACTCCTGCCCCACCGCTTCCCACGGCGCAGCAGGCGGCGAACAACTCGCTGTGGACGCCACAGTCGATCATCGCGCTGATCACGCTTGGCGTCGTCGCGCTCACGATCGCTGGCGTGTTCTGGAAGGCCGATCCGCCGACCCTGCAACTGGTGATCGGTCTGGTGATCGGCGGGTACGGCAAGGACATTATGAATTTCTACTACGGCTCGTCCAAGGGCTCGCAGGACAAGGATGCGGCTAGCGCCAAGCTGCAGGAACGCGCGGTGGTGCCGGAGCGGTGAGGTGGCGTGCGGAGGCTAGAGAGGTGGCCAATTGCTCTAATTGTGTGGTTAGATAAACGGCATAAGAGAGAGACCTACAATAGCCGCACCAAGGAAACCTACGGCCCATCCGAACAAGACAATGGCCACACTGTAATCTATGCCCCAACACATTATCGCCACCCCACCGCTAAAGAGCACCGTTCCAAAGAACAGACGCACTGGAAGCGGCAGATTTGTATAGAGAGAAATGTCGTCGCCAAAAGGCGCGTTTCCCGCATGAGCCGCAGCGATACAGGCCGCGATTATAACGGCTACACCACAGCATATCAGTGCCTTGCGCACTATTCTTGCCCGCGGCTCGGTTTTGCCTTGGTTGGTGGCCTTTGGTATCGCTCCTCCAATTCCTCCCTCGTTACCTGCCGTAGCTTCCTTGCCCCGATAGCAAAAAGCTCGATCTCCTCTGCGTCGAGTTCGATTGGCTTTACCTGTTTGACGCGTGTCTCAGTTGCCTCGCCCACGTTCTCTCTCCACCTCCACGTTAGCCTCGGTGCAGCCCATGCCAGACGAAGACCAGCGCATCATCCCAGCCTGCGAGGACTTTGCCTATATCGCGCAACGCGAGCGCGAAATCCGCGCAGCTGAGGGAAGGGAGGTTGTGCCTCCAGCCGTCACGCATGAGGAGGCTTGGGGGTTCTAGTGGCGTCCCGTGGAGGACTCGAACCTCCGGCCTCCGGGTTCGGAACCCGGCGCGCTATCCACTGCGCCAACGGGACTAATCCTTGAACGGGTCAAACTCGCCACTTCCCGCCATCACTACAGCGAATGGTCTCAGTGTGTGTAGGACCTTAGTCGAACCCGCATGGTGCGCTAGCACGTCGGGCAACCGGCGATAGGCCATTGGGCTTTCGTCCAGATCGGCGCCTAATAGCATCACGCCACGCGCCTGAAGCCATCCGTCCATCTGCGAGCGGGTGAATGTGCGGATTGCCTGTTTCCGACCGAACAGCCGTCCAGCGCCGTGCACGGTGGAGTAAAGCGACGCTCGCGCCTCTGGGCCGTCCACGCCCTCCAGGATAACTGCGTCGTCTCCCATTGACCCACCAACAAATCCGCGCTGGCCAGGAAAGGCCGGCGTAGCGCCTTTCCGCACTACCCACAGGTCGCGCCCGTCGTGTGTCTCGCGCCACGCGTAGTTGTGGTGATTGTGCACCATGTCGGTCACTCTCCCGCCTATAATCTGTCGAACGCGCTCGACCACCCATTCCCGGCCAGCATAAGAGTAACGCCCGGCGAGCTGCATCGCGGCGATGTAGCGCCGGCCAATCTCGCTGTCCTCGTCCACCACTGCTGGCGGTACGTTCATTCCGTCCTTGCCGCCGGCAGCTTTGAGGTAACGTGTGGCGCTGGTGTGGCCTAATCCGCGTGAGCCGAAATGCACGCCGATCCAGACGAAGCCAGCCTCATCCCGCATCAGGTCAACGTAGTGATTGCCGGAGCCAACGGTGCCAAGCTGCGTTACCGCCTTGGCGCGGTATTCCCCCATGTCGGCCTCACGCCATGCGTCCGAGTCGTCGAACAGAGCGTGTTCTACTCGCTCGTTGTTGGTGCGACCGACGCCGAACGAAATGACGCTCTGCACGTCCTTCAGGATCAGCGGCACGGTTTCGGCAATCGCGTCGTACTGTGTATCCAGCCGCACCGCCATATTGCCGCACCCGATGTCGAAGCCAACGCCGGATATGCTGATCTGCTTTTCATAGGCGATGACGCCACCTACCGGTTGCGCATAGCCCAAGTGGCCGTCTGCACAAATTACCCCGGCCACGGCGTTGCCGATCGACATGCAGTTGCGCATCTGGGTGATAGTCGCTTCGTCGTGCTCACCAAACACTGTGAGAGGCGAGTTTTGGTAGGCCGGTTCTTGCTGTCGCAGATTGACGATCTGAGCGGCGGCATCCGCCTGCTCGCGCGCCAGCATTTCGGCGCGCGCAGCATCACGGAACGTGCACCATGCCGGCATCCCGCGGCCGTTGTCGCCCGGGTTAGCCACGCGGCTATCTGGTTCGATGCCAGCAGCAGAGGCTAGTTCTCTGGCGCGAATTTCAAGTGGGTCAGATCGTCTCGTCATATGTCTCTACCTTTCGCCCCATGGGCGTTCGCTAACGTCAGCTACCTCTGCGATTTTGTCATCCGTGAGGGATGGCCATAGTTCCTTAATGCGAACCACGACATGCTCGCGCGTGCATTCGCGACCCTTCGCCAAGCGTCGTGCGCGCCACGTGGCAATTGTATTAGCCTTAGCGCCATGCTCACTGAAGTCAGTCACAGGAATACCGCTCCCCGCTTAGCACGTTCGATCGCACGGTCGTAAGCGAAGCTATCGACCGGCAGCGTGATGTCCCGTTCAAAACCCTTCCCATCGACGGTGTGCTTGATGACGATGTGATCGCCGGCCGGGTCAAGCAGGACGCTCGTTTCTCCGCTCTGGTCCGAAAGCAGCAGCTCGATAGCCAGCATCTCGCCTCCGTGCTGTTGTTGCCCAGGTGGTCGCGCGCTCATGGCCACCCGACGCCGGGGTCAATAGTCACGGTCAACGCCCTCTTTCTCATACATCACGCGCCCGCAGCTATCGCATGTGATCGTGATACACACGATTGGTGATCCATGCCCATATGTGTCGTAGGACTCAGCATCATCCCATTTTGCTTGGGCATGTTCCGACCAAGGGGCGCTGCAAAACGGGCAAAGGATGTCAGCTGGTTTATCGCTTTCGGTGCTCACGGCTCAAACCCCATCAGCATCATCTCATTGACCACGTGCAGCGCGTGCGCCTTCGCGCTATCGAGCGAGCCACGCATTCCATGGCTGACCCCGTCGCGTTCGACGAAGTAGCCAGGCACACTGCCGATTACACCGAACCGGATATGGATGGCGGTCGCCTCCAGGCGGATCAGGCCTGGCTCGATGATGGTCCAGGTGGTGTTGGCATCAGGTGCCATCTCACATCCCCCTTACCCAGCGGAGACCGTTGCCCCCGACTACGAGACATATCGCGCCGATCCACGCCGCCGGCCGGTTATCGACTGACATCCCGGCGAGCATTACGATCGTGCCGGAGAAGGTGGCGGCTGAAAGCCAGCTTTCTGTGCGTGTGGTTCGGTTTTCATCATTGGCCATCGCACCGCCTCCTAATCATTGGAAGCACTGACTGCACGATCATATCCTGCATCTCGACATCAGCGCCCTGTTCTGTCGCTCTCTGTCGAAACTGAACTTCCCACCCATCTGGAGAGATCGCCCACACGGGTTGCTTGCCGGAGCCATTACATAGGTTGCATGTCACTGATGGAATGCCGGGAAGAATGTCGGTCTCAGCTTCAATCTTCCTTCCCAAACATCGGCGACAGACGATTGTCGTTGCTGGTTCACTGGCCATGTGTATGCTCCTGTCCTCCAGCTTCCCTGATCTTCCTGGTTAGCGATGCTACGAAGCCAACGGCCTCCTGGCGGGTAAACGCGATGTGGCATTCAAGCGCCGGGATGTACACCACGATTTGGCCGTTGACTGCCCCGACTTCCAAGAAGCCCGGGTCGAGGACCTGGCCTGGGCGGCCGGCCGTCGTTGTGTTTTTGTCGATCACAGTTCCCATCCTCATCCTGACGACTGGCTAGCACCGTCGTCGCTGCCTTGAATCAGCCCGCACGAATACGCCGGCACTATCCCGGCCTGCGGTGTGAACTCCCCCGCCACCTTGACGCATTTCAGACAGCGGTAAATCTCGCGCTCAGGCTCTGGTGCGGGACCTCCCGAATAAACCATCTTCCACGCGACGCCACGTTCAATGTGCATGAACCGGCCGCAGGTATGACACTTCGGCAGCTTGGTTCGGATTTCACTCGACATTTGCTTCTGCCTCCTGCGTCTGCTTGCGCGCCTCATCAAACGCATCGGCGGCATCGACCGCGGCCTTCACCGCACGGTGCCAGTCGGCGCGACGCCGGATGGCAGCCTGGTAGGCGGCGACAGCGACGCGCGTGCGTTCGGGCCACGATGCTATCGTGCTTTCTACAGACATGGGTGCACGTCCATCCCGGCGTCGCCGAGTGCCTTCTGTAACCGAGCAGCCCAGAAAGCGAACATTTTCATGTCTGCCACGCGGGTAGGGTCGCCAGCGCTGGTGTAAGCACAAAGCCTGAGTTCGCGCTCGACGGCCGCAACTTCACGCCATGGGTCGGGCGGTGTGGCTGCGGTTTGGTTCTGGCTCATTGCACAACACCACAATAGTCACACGTCCACACCGGCCTACCGGACGCGCTAAGCCATGCTGGTATCACACCAAGATATGTGTCGCACTTTGGACACCGTGGTGTTGCCGCTCCTGGACTATCACGCTCCCACCGCTCAACGCTCGGCAGCGTGGTTGTCGAAGCGGCGGGTTTGTCGGTCATATGGGCCTCCATCCTTGCGGGGCTTGCGCCAACAGGACGCGCAGCCGGTTTATCTCGGCTGCGGCTTCCGCCAGGACGCTGGCATAGCCGTGATTGCCGTTGTCCGCCGCGCGCTTCTGCATGGCCTTGATCTTATCGAGAACATCTGTGGTGGTCTCGACGGTGGTTCGTGGTGCTGCATCGCTGCCCTCAATACTCATCGTCGTTGTCCCATTCATCGTGGCACGGACACTCGCACGGCTCCGGGTCTGGGTCGTAGCCGAAGGCGTCTCCTGCATCGTCGCAGATCAGTGCCGCTGGGTAGCGGCGGCGGATGCAGTCGTATCTGTCGATGGTCGGACACGCGCAGCGCATTGTGGTTTCATGGTGTGCCATTAGTGCTTACATCCTCCATCGTCGCTGGTTCTGTATCGGCTTCGACTTCGCCGGTGCCGTTACAATCGCGGCACGGGCCAAGGTCCAAAGGATCAGGATCATTGCCCCACCGCGACATGGTGTGACGCCCATCGCCACCACACTTCCCGCACGTGACCAGAACCGTTTGCGCAGGACCGCCGGGGCCGGGAGCACCCATCGCCATGCAATAGCAACCGTGGTCGGCCATACCGATACAGTCCTGGCATTCGTAGCTGACAGTGGTTTCCGGTTCACGCGGCATTGGCTTCGCTCCTGCGCTTAGCCTCGGTCTCTAGTTCGCCCATCCGCTCCCATATCCATTCACCCGGGGACCCTGATGCGCCGCCGCTCTCCTCTAGCGCGTCGCGCAATTCATCCCACCGCTTGCCCAGCCACACTTCCTCCAGCGCGATCTGCGCGTCGGACAGCATGCGCGCTGGGGCATTCAGCGTCGTGGGTCGTGTGGTCTGCGGTGAGGCTGGTTCGTGTTTCATGGCGTGTCCTTTGTGCCGACAGGTTCCTTTTCAGAAGCTGCCAACCGCTCCTTGAACGCATCCCACTCCCATTTATACGTGAATCTGTAATGGAGCGCGGTTACGATCTCCTCCAGGCTGATGGAGGACAAAGTATCGCGGGCACGTCCTATGAGTTTCTCAGATGTCTCGCGTTCCCTCGCGTCGGCGTTGCTATCCTTGTTGCTGCGCATCGTCTGCCTCCCATGCTCCTGGAGCACCCATCGCCAACCAGGCGGCATGTGCGATCTGGATACCACGCGCTAGTTCCGTCAGGTCTCTTGCATGCGGGTCGGTTTTCAGTTGAGCCGCAAGTGCACGAATCAAACGGCAAGCGCGGCCGCAAGCTTCAATGTCCGTTTTCCGCCACGCGTTCTCAGTCACAGCCTTCAGCCCCAGTATGGTTGCCTCGATCTCTAGCGGGCTGACGCGGGTGGTGGTTGCTGGTTCACTGGCCATGTGTTTCAACCTCCCGCGTGTGAGCTGTGCCGCCATAGGCAAGCCGTTCATAGATATCGCGGCAGTCGTGTTCCTCGGATATGCGCGTCTCAATCACTGCGATGCCCATACGATCGAAGTGTCTGCGCTCTCGTTCTGGCAGATTAGGATACAGCCATCCCCGCACAGGAAGCGTGCCTGCGATATACTCCACGATCGAGGTGATGCGCTGCTGGCCATCCAGCAGCCACCTGTCACAGGGTCCGACCGTGGCGGTCTGGTTATAGACGATCGCTCCAATAGGAAGCCCCATATAGATGCTCTCGATGAGCTTGGCTTTCTGCGCCGTCGTCCAAACTGGCGGACGCTGGAATGGAGGGAGGATGAACGCACCAAGCGAACGCTCACCCGGCGCAAGAGCGCGCCCAAACCCGGAATGGTTGCGGGCTACCCCTGAGACGAGCCAGTGCATCGTCTCTCCATAGAACCATCGCTCAGGCATCAGTCGCAGGTCGGTGGTTAGAATTTCGTCATTCGCCATATCGTGCGCGGTCCTTCGCCGCCTCAAATTCTCCTGCATCGAATGTCGGCAGCCGCCCCGTGCCGTCGCAAGCAGTGCATTTTCTGCCGGGGTGCGACGCCCATTCGCCAGTGCCTTCGCATAGCGAGCAGTCGAGATCGTCGTCGCTTGTCGTCGTTGTGGGTTCAGGCATTCTGTTGTTCCTTCCACGCCCTGGCGCGATCCCGCGCCTTGATAAATCCTGGCACTGACATGCCCGCCGCACGGGCTCCCGGCTTCATGCCGAGCTTGGCGAACTCCGCCTCAACAGCCTTCCGCAGCCGCGCCCGAGACAGCTTATACAGTTCAATCGAGCTATGCCCCTTCACCTTTAGCGACCTCAACTGGTAGTGGGTGCTGTGCTCGACCATCAGTGCCGTTTGGCGATCCGTCTCCCATACTGCTTCGATTTCGTGCCGAACCCCGGTCAATGAGCACCAGTCGGCACGTCTCCGCTTGAGGTTGATTGTCCACCCGAGCTTGCGGATACCGTCCTCCCGCAAGAAAATGTAGACATACCCAATGGCGTCAGCCACGACGGGGGGGCGCCTTTCTGGGATTTGATCTCAACCAGTCGGTGATTATCTTCTCCACCATGGACGACAGCGAACGCTTGTCATCGGTGGCGGCCTTCGCCAGGGCGGCCTTTGTCGCAGCATCCAGGCGCACGGCGATACGGTCATCTTTTGCCATGGCGCGACACTAAGGAATGAGTCCGTCATTGTCAAACAAATGTTGACATGAGGGATACGACGGGGTAATTTTGACAGGTCAAGCACGGATTGGATGGAGGCGGCGATGTCGGTGAAGCAAGCGGAGCGGGCGATGGCGCAGTTCAGCTACGCGGAATTGCAGGCAATGCGCTCACAGGCGTTCGATGAGGCGCGGCGCTTCGCCATCACATCGGTTGACCTCGACGCGGTCGAGCGTGAGATCGCGCGGCGTGATCCGGCCTTCCGCGCGTAGTAGCCCGCCAACCCCGGAGAGTGGCAGTGACGAAATGGCCCAGGTTCCAGCCGTGCAATGAGCCTATAGGTGGCGATGTCTGGTGTTGCGACGGCGTGGTGATGGACATCGACGAGTATACAGAGGGGTGGCAACCAGACGTGATCTATCGTCCACATTCATGCAACCCGCGCTTTTGCGCCTCGTGTAACGGCAGCGGGGAGGCGCCTGAAGCAATGGCACGGTTACATGCGTCGGGTGATTGCGTTGAATGCGAGGGGACAGGTTGGCGCGGTCGGCCAATGTGGCCACGCCGCAGATGCGGCCCCGGCATGCTTCGTGCGTACTGACCCGTAACCCCGGAGACGAGCCATGGCCACCTACACTGCGATTGTCGAAGACGGTGCCGGCAACCGCTACGCGGTGCGCGATGCAGACGGCATCAGCCAGTCTTGGGCTGGCATCCCTGTGAAGCCGGCCGCAGTCGTCGGTTACGCGCCCAAGGGTCGCAACCCGCGCGAGCGCCTAGTGCGCAAAGCGGGATGTCACATCCTGAGCCGCTCCCACACGACACGTACCTAACCCCACGCCGGAGCCGTAGCTCAATTGGATGAGCGCCCATGTCCTACACGGGAGGATGCGGGTTCGAGTCCTGCCGGCTTCGCCATCTATCCACGGGAGCCCGCTATGCCAGGAGCGACGGATGATCCGTGAGTTTGTAATCGTCACGGCAGATAGCCACCCAAAACATCATGTCGTGGGGAGGCGGTTCCGCGCGTACGATGGGCACATTTACGTCTGCGACAGCTACGACTCTCGGATCGGCTACTGGATGACGCGCGAGGACGCTCCGCCGGAGCGTCGCAACGATGCGATGGGTGAATGGCGCCGCAACGTGTCCGAACGCGCCATCGGTGGCACATTTCACCGTATCGACTGAGCCAGGCCCGCCATGTCCCACTCCTTCGCCCGAGCCCAGCAGCACTTTGCCGAGGACGCAGCCGCGGCTCTGCACGCTCTTGGCCGCCACGCAGAAGCAGCCGAAGCCGCGGCCTGGGCGAGTAAGATGCGCCGGGCGGCCGATGAGGGGGAGGCGCTGGAGCGGGTGCGCCAGGCCCGAGAGATCGCGGCTGCGGCGCTGATGGGGTAGGGCCATGTCACGCACAAGCTATCTTCTTCCCGAGGACAAAGAGGCTGAACAACAATTGTTGCTCGAACGTTGGCCGGACGGGGTTCCAACATGTCCTCGGTGTGGCTGTAAAAAGACTTACGATTGCCGCAAGCGGCATGGTGCGCCACGCTGGCGCTGCAAGGCTTGCCGGAAGGATTTTTCTATAACCAGTTCGACGCCATGGGCGTTCCACAAGAAGTCGTTCGTTGAAATAGCCAACCCTCGCGTCCACCCAAAGGCGATGTTCTACCCCTACATGCCAAAGCGGTCTTCATTTGTCGGGACCGACCTGGTGTTAGAGATAAATGCGTGCATTCCTCGGACGCTTCCGTCGGAAATTAGGTCAGATGTTTGCCAGGAGATGGCGATGGCTGTGCTGGCCGGTGAGTTCCCGCGCACTGAAATCAAACAGCATGTTGAGCCGATCATCCGACGCATTAAGGATGCCTCGGGTTTCGTGGAGTACGCTCTTTCTTTGGACGCCCCAGCGCCTGGGATCGGCACTGACAAGTTCGACAGCGGAGCCACTTCGTTCTATGAGGCAGCCATGAATTCAGCGCTTCGGCTCGAACCTGACGAGTCGGAATGGGCCGGCGAATACGATGATGGCGAAGTGCCAGACCTGCGCCTTTGGCGTGCCGGTTTAGCCTGAGTTGCGGTGTCAACAACCGCGGCGCGCGTACAAAGTTTACAATGGCCCCGTCCAAACTTGACAATACCTTGGCGCGAGATGGTCGCGTGGGAGACCGGGAAAGGGCCGGGAGAGATCTGGATCATATGACGGACGCGTCAGGTAAAGTGGCCCGCGATACCCTGAGCCGCGACGGCGGCAACCACACCATTGCGGGACTGGCCATGGCAGACGCCCGCGATCTTCCGGCACAGGCTCTACCGACAAGCTGGCCGGCACGTAGATTCTCGGTAGCGGACTGGCGAACGAAACGGCGAATAGCGGAAGGGTTTGATCCCCGACTGCGAAAGCCGGCCTCGCTGGAGGCAAAGAGGAGCGGCGCGGGTGTGTCTAGCACCGCGCGCCGCAGACGCCTTGGTCCCCGGCAGCAGGACGCCCATGCCTCGCACACGATTGCGCGAGGGTTTTTATAGCGATGCCCGCCTACGGGCGTAGCGGATATGCAACGGGAGATTAGGCGGGAGACTCCTGAAGTCAAGTGCACGGGCGATCCCCTTGATTCTGCACGCGGATTCGCTTACCCTACAGACGCTAGTCAGTAGGAGCTGTGCGAGCAGCCCTTGGTCTCAGCAGGCGAGAGAACACGCAACCTGCTTTGGGACCGACTTGGCGAAGGAAGCCCCACGGTGCCCGCCGTGGGGTTTTCGATTCGTCGGCAACCGTTCACCCACCGAAACTCCCGCACCGCCTCGCTAGGCCGCCCCATCATTACGAAACCCGCCATGTTAATCCCGCGGTACAACCCCTAGGGGCTGTGGGCAACTAGGTTGACTCGTGCAACTTGCGGGATAAGTAAGCCCATGATATTGAATGGGAAACCGGAAACCTGTGGATTAAATAATGCAAAAGTAACCCTGCCGCATAAGATATACTCTGTTAAGTAAAGCTGCGTACCATAGCAGTAGGGTGTGACTTGTGGGGTCCATAAGTCACTGAATAGGTGCGCGCAACGGCAAGTCATCGTGGGCGAGAGTCTAGCAGGCAGTTGGAGGGCAGGCAAGAGAAAGGCCCCGATTAAGGGGCCCGGGTGGTGGAGCGCTCGCGCAACCTTCGCTCATGAAGCCGTCGCATCCTGGTCTCGTCAGTCTCGGGATAGGCAATGCGCCCATGCTTGCTGGCGATGTGTTGTTCGACTGCCGCCGCGTCATGGTAGCGGCGCCAGCAGTAGGGACAGAGTTCGTTGGCCGGCTCACGATGGCGCAAGGCGGGGTCAATCACGTAGCGCTTCCTCCGTATCCACCCCGGCGTCACCGATTGCCTTCTGCAAGCGACCGGCCCATAGAGCGAACATCTTCATGTCTGCCACGCGTGTAGGGTCTCCTGCGCTTGTGAAAGCGCAGAGCCTGAGTTCGCGTTCAACGGCCGCAACTTCACGCCATGGGTCGGGCGTCGTTGCTGGTTGGGTTGGGGTGTCTTTCATAGGCCAAGGGCTCCCCTGATAATCGCTCGCGCGTTCATCACGCCGGCCTTGTATGCAAGGTTCAGTAGATCGGCGAGCCTGCGCGCGTTCTCTTCCGTCATCCCATCCTGAGACTGCGGCACCGTCCCGTGCCATCCGCCCACCAGATTAGGACCAACAACATTGAAACGGTCGCGATCGCCAATGTCATCCAGGTTGGTGCTACGATGCCAGATATCAGCTCGATAAGGGCCGGCTGTGGTTGTGTTAACCGGCATTGGCCTTCCTCCACTCTGCGATGATCCGGCTGACGTTTTCGGTTGCGTCCATGATGCCCCATGCCCACGCCTGAAGCATCTCGTCCGACGCGCCGCGCATCTGGTCTCCCCCAGACACAACGCGAGCCAATGACGGCAACTGGTCAAGGAGAGCCTCGATGGTCAGCCCTGCGAACGGCGGCTGGGTCTCTGTGGTTGCTGGGTTACCACCCATCACTTCTTCCCCCTCGCCATCCGCCCGAACGCCTGCGACCATGCCCGCAGCTTCGACGCGGCCAGCAGAGACTTGCTGCGCCGGTCCTTTACCCTGTCCATCTCGGCAATCAGCCCCGGCAGCTCTGCGATTAGGAACCGCAGGCATTCCTTGGTCACGACCGGATCAAGCACGGGAATCTGAACGTTGACCCGAGCGGCGCGGAAGAACATCCGATCGAACGCGTTCAGCTCACCGAACGGATCGCCGTCCTCGCCGCGCATGGCGTCCTGCGCGATGGCCTTGGCGGCGGCGGTTCGGTCTGCGGCGTTGTCCAGCATTCGTCGCCTCCTGGGCATTCAGCTACTGCAATCTCCACAGCACTGTGCCGTTGATATCCTCGACCCGAAGCGTCCCTGGGTTCCGTTCAGCGTGCTCCATCGCTTGCAGCGTCATGGCCCGGCCAACGACACCCTGTATCGGATACCAGCCCCCTTCGCGGAAGAAGATCAGCACTTCATCAGGTCCACCGAGTTTGGCCGCCTCGTCACCCATCACCCGTCTCCATTCTCTGCCGCATCCACACCCGCGCCCCGCTCGGCGTGCGCGTCTAGGACGGGGGGGCAGGCATGGGCGCCCTCTCGCTGCGGAAATACTCCGGGTGTCGGTCTTCGATGAACTTGATCAGCCGCGACGCGAGGGGGTTGCCAGTGAAGAAGTTGTCCTTGCCGAAATGCAAATCGTCATAGAGGTCCCTGACGGTCTCGCGCCATGCATTGTCGGCTGTATTCGTGGGAGTAGGATCAGCCATGCGACACCTCCTGATGTTGCCCCTCATTCCCGGCGTCCAGCCATTGCAGGCACTGCCACGCTTCGGACTTCTTGAGGAACCGATCGTGTTGGTAGGAAATATAGCGCACAGCAATTCGACTACCTGCCGGGCAAGCGCGTGGGCACCAGTATTGACTTCCGGCTTGGCCAAGGTCCGGTTGCGCCTTCTCCATGCGCCGCAGATGCACGGTGATCCGGCGCGCGATCTCGTCCATCTTTGGGGTGGGGTCAGGCATAAGGGTCCCTCACACGTAGTCGCCCAGCGGCGGCGAGAGTGGCTTCACCACGCTCAATGGCGCATGCCAAGTCGTGAGCATCGTCACAACCTCCCAGTGGTTGCACGCATCCAACAAGCACTTCCATCGCCGCTTCCAGCGCATCAGCAAGGTCGCGTGCGTGGTAGCGCAGCAAGTCGTCTGACGTCATTGGGATTCCTTCGCCCATCACCGCCCCTCCAGCCTCGCCGCAATGACCGCGGTCACGCGCGCCCGGTCGGCGTCGGTGGGAAGCGCGCGCATCTCGGCACGATGCTGCGCGTCGGTATCCAGCCGGCGCAGCGTGATGACGTCCATGTCGTCAACCCGGCGCAGGATGGCCTCGGCTGGGTCGATGGTGTCGGTGGTGCCGACGGCATCGTCAACGGTCTCCGCTGTGCCGTCGATCACATCCTCAAGGCCGTCGAGTTTGGATGGTGCCGCCAACTGGCGCTGCTCGTCACTCAGAACACCGTCGATGGTCTCGGTGGTCTCATCCAATGATGGCGGTTCATCATCACGGCTTGCGACGCTTTCGACTTCGGCATCCGCCGGCAGATACTTGGCAAGATTGCGCGCCACCGTCTTGCACGCCATCTCGTCCCACCAGACCTTCCACGCCGGGCCGTTCGCCGATTTGCTGACGGCGCGCGCTTTCTCAATGCGGGCCTTGTCCATCACCCTGAACATCGGCGGGGAGCCGTCCTTGAACCGGGCGACGGCATACGCCCCAATGGGCTCGCCGCGATCTCCAGGGAAAAGCGGAATGTGTTCCAAGGCGTCGTCTGTGCCCTGCCGCCAAAGGAAGTGGTCATTGGCATAGATCACGTGCGCCTGAAGGCTGCTGACGACACCGCCATTGCGAACCCGCTTCAGCACGCCGGCGATCATCGGCATGTACTGGGCCATCTTGACCCAGTCTTCCGCCTCAAATTCAGTCCCGTCCTGGCGCCGCTTCTTAACCTTGACTTTGGTGTTGAAGATCACGAACGCGGCTTCCCGGCCATCGGGCAGCAAGCCGTCAGTCGCGCACTTGGTCGCGGCCATGAGAAGGCTACGGCGGTCGGCTCCCAGCAGGTCTGGGTTCTGCTGGACGGCTGTCATCACGGTACGCTGGAACTTGTCGGCTGAGATGTGGCTCGGCAGCGCCATCTTGAATTCGCTGCCCATCTTCTTTAGTTGCAGCCTGAGTTCTTCCCGGTTGCTTGTCGGCTTTACCTGTGTGCTGACACTCACGACGTCGTCTCCATGGTTTCCATCAGCAAGGCCACCAACTGTTCCGCTAGACCACGCAACACCTGGCGATCCGTATACGGCGGAATGTCAAGGCGAGCGCTGATGATGTTTGGGTCCCGCGCGGTGGTGCGCGATGGCGGTTGCGTCTTTCCGGATGGGTCGAACACGACAATAAGGCAGCCAGTCGGCTTGCTCACGCCGCCATCTCCTTTGAGGTATACCGCCGCGTCTCTGCTCGTTTCCCGATAAGCTCGCCGGGTTTCGGCTCCCTGCCGGGATTGGCTGGTGACACGGCACAATTCACAACCCAGCCGTTGCCAAAGCCGCGCCGGTGCGGGCCGAGCAGGGCAACGATCCGGTTCTTCGCTTCGTCGTAGGCGTCATTCGCCGCGCGCCGCGCTGCCGCCGCATTGAACAGCCCGTGCGCCGCTTCGGCCCACTCGTTGCTCATGCTCATGTCCGCGGTGTCGTCGGCAAGATCGGGGAACAGCGCCGCCAGCACGGCGGACGCGCTTTCAGAGCCATCCACCGGCGGCTCTTGGCCCGCGTCGATCGACGCCCAGAAAGCCGTCACCCGCCGCCTGATCTCACCGATGATGCGCGGCCTTGCTTTGTAGCGGTACACCTTCAGTTCATTGCCACCGACCAGAGCAGCCACGACTCCCCACGTGTATCCAGTCGCGGCCAGCTGGTGCTGGAGCTGCAACAGGATGTGGGCTGGCGGTTCGTCGTCCGTCCATGAGCGTTTGTGGATGAGCCAATCTGTGTTCTTGCACTCCAGCGCGCCTGGGCCGCTTTCCTCTAGGTCGCTGCTGATGATGAAATCGAGCGTGCAGCCAAGGCCGGCCGTTGTCGGGTCCGACACGTATCCGCCGCGTTCGATCTCCCAGCCGTGCATCTCTGCTGCGGCGTCCGCGATTACGTTCTCCAGACGGAGGCCCCACTTCGGGCGCGCGCTGTCCACATGCGGTGGCGGGGCATTGCCGGCCTTGACGTGCCATAGCGCGAACCGGCGCATCATGTAGGCTGGCACTTGATCCGGCGGCAGGTCGAACAGTGCCGCGATCTCAGAGCCGCCGATGTGACGTGAGCGTAGGGCATGCCATTCTGGGGAGTCGTGCTCTATGGGGATGTGCGGACTCATCAAACCCTCCCACCCCGCACAAGCGTCAACGCCGGCTTCAGCCGCACCAGATGCTCAGGCACCGGCTGCTGCTCCATCTGCTCGACGCGATCCGCCAGGCTCCGCAGATGCGCGGCCAGCGCGGCGCATTCCGCCGGTGCCAGTGGCATGCGCGTTTTGTCGCGGGCCTCCAGCGTGTCGGCGATGTTGTTGAGGTCGGCGGAGATCATGGCATCTCCTCCCGCCGCCCTTCCTCGGTCAATTCCCACATCACTTGATCGGCGCGCATGCCGACTGCCCGCACCAACCCACGCGCCTCTAGTTTCCGCATAGATGACTGCTTCCATGTGTAGGGATAGCCGCCAAATCTCTTAATATCGGCCAATGCTTCGCGTTCACGTCGCGATAGCGGCTTGGTGTTGGTCATCACCGCACCCCCGCCAGCACATCAACAACCGCTGTCGTCACGAGCCACGAGCCGGCCACGACCAGCGCAGCGGAGAACAGGAGCTTCAGGAGTTCGGTCATGGCTTCTGGCTCTCTGCCCGCGTGATCGCGTCAACGACGGCCGCGTGAACTTCCGACGGGCACGGCACACAACCGCGCGCCATCTTCAGCGCATCCAGCAACACGTCCCGCTCGTCCAGCAGGGCGATGATGGTTGCCGGTGCAAACACGATGTCCTCACGCTGCCGCAGGCAACGACGGCCAAGCGCGCGCATCCCCTTTACGTTCACCCCACCCTCCCGAACGGAAGCCGCATCCCGGCGCGTTCATCGGCGCGATCGGCCGCCGCTGTGAGCGCCGCTTCGCAGTCCAGCAGTCGGAGCAAGACTTCGTTCCACAAATCAACCTCATCGTCGCTTGTGGCGTGCGTCGCGTGCAGTTCAGCCGCACCAGCGAGCTGCCCGTAGTTCCAAGCGTGGTGCCGCAGTTCATTGGATGTCACGGTGTCGCCTCCGCCAATGCAATCGCCCGGTCGAATGCGGCCAGCACATCGGCGTGCGTGCGCTCGGGTGCGTCGTTCCACAAAGCGATAGAATCGAGACCTATAGCGTCACGGAATACGTCATACGCGCGCCACCATTCATCATCGGTGCCGTCGGAATCACAAAGCGCGCCCTCTGCGCATCGGCAAACTGCTTGTTCCGGCTCGCACATGTTCCCCGCTGCATCCTTACGATACGCCCGCTTCGTCCACCTCTCCGGCGTCGCGATCAGAGTACGCGCGGCGCGTAGGACGGCGGCTGGGGTGGTGGGGGTGTCAGTCATGGCTCCAACTCCTGCACAACGCGGGTTCCTTCACCTTGCGTGCATTCTGGGTGCGCATACTCAACGACAAAATCAGACAGTAGAGGGAAGTGCCCGCGCCATACGTAATCAGTCCCGCTCACCGGAGCTTTGCATAATGAACATCTAGCGCCCTCGGGCGCTTCCACGACGTAATGGAGCCACGCCACTTTCGCCATCACGCCGCCCTCCGCATCTGCGCCCGCGCGACCGCGGCCTCAAACCTCGCCCGGTCCCGCCGCTCTGCCGCACGCAGGTCCTCGATCGCCGAGCGCAGGGCGCACCGCGTGTCGTCGTCGTGCGATGCGCGGTAGGCGTTGAGCGCCTTGAGGAAGGCGCTCTCGGCTTGGTCGCGCGTGGTGGGGATGGTCATCGGCCGTATATCTCTCGCCATTTTTGGTCTTCTCGGTCTTGCGCGAGATGCTGTCGCAGCATTTCCTGTTCGTGACGATTTGCCTCGATCATGTCGGCGACTTCCGCACGCAACCGCTCGATTTCATCAGCCGCTCGTACCATCAGCGGATCATCGGCGCCGAACTGACGAAGCTCCGTAAGCAAGTCCATGCGCTGTCTTCCCTTGGTTGCAATCTCCGCCGCCAGCCTCTCGCCCTCGGCGGCGCGCGCCGGGTCGAGCGACACGCTGCACCAGTGCGGGATCGGGAGCGCGAGGCGGCGCATGGTGGTGGTGGGCTCGGGGGTCATGGCAGCAGCGCTGCCGCAGCACGATGGATGATATCCATGGCGACATCGTCCCGTGGCCACAGGAGACTGCGCACCGCCTCGTTGTGCTGAAGGTCTTGAAGCGCATCCTGCACCTCCTGAGAATGCCAGGACCATTCGTCGGCACTGCGTTTGTGCCTGCGAGCTTCAGCCTTCAGTCGCTCCTGAAGAACCACCGCCATGGTGATTATGGCGTCCACCATGCCGATGGTGATCCCGTCTCGCGACTTACATTCGATCGTCGTTGCTGATGTCCCGTCGCCCATCACACACCACCCGCCGCTACCGCAGCCGGCGCAGCATCTCGGCCATCTCGTGCGCGAGACGTAAAATCTCCAGACGATGATTGCCTGGTATATCCATCCACGCGGAGCCGACGCGGAGCGCCGTCAGTTGCCACTCGCATAAGGTCAATTGCAGTTCGGCTGGTTCGACAGGCTGCGGTGGGGGATTGGGGCACGGGCGAATCCTCATTGGCAGAGGCATCCTAACCGCGTCTTGCAGTAGAAGTCAACCGCGAATTGCGGTAGGGGTGGCAAAATGCCGGGTGACGGGACCGTTACCGGGCGATTGACGCACTTATATTGAACACAACCGTTGCGTGAACCGTACCATGACCGTACGGTGACACACGCTGGGGGAGCCGGCGGGAGAAGCGCTGATGCCCTTAGATTTAGTCTTCCTTGCCAGCCTTCCGCTGCCAAGCCCGCCGCTGCCGGTTCACAATAATGTCTACGCGCTCAGCAAGCGGCGTCGCTTCATCAAGCAGGAGCGCGCGGGTCCACAGCGTGTGAGCGAGAAAGGCGAAGTCATCTTCTTGGTAGAACTCACCAAACTCCGACGCAGCGGCCCGAAGGTCGCTGTACAGGCGTCGGAATAGCCGTTGTTGCCGCGCGGCTATGGCGTCCTCGATGTACTGATCGACCACACCTTCCGAGCCATCCCCCAGAAATGTGACCAAAGACAAGTTTAGGGTTGCGCAAAGAGGAAGCCATGCGTCGGACGGGACATTTCTCTCCCGCTCCCAGCCGGCAACCGTTTGCTGCGCGCGCCCGATTTTCTCCGCCAGCTTCTCCTGCGACCACCCTAACTTTTCCCGTGCATCCGCTATCGCTATGGCGGATTTCGGGCGGCGACCCTCTGGCGCGGCAGTTTTCAGCTTTTCCATGGCGTTAGGCACGGCTGGAGGCTTAACCGCAAAAGTCGGTTGACGGCCACCAGCATCTTGCGGTAGATGTTACTGCAATGTGCGGTAAGCCAGTGAAGCCAATCGAGATCATCGTTGCCCACTTCGGCGGGCAAACCAACCTTGCCCGCGCCCTGGGCACATCCCAGGGAACAGTCTGGCGGTGGTGCCAGACTGGGCGCGTACCGTACGATCAGATTCCAAAGGTCATTGAAGCGGCGGCCGGGTTGACGCCGGTGCTGGAACTGCGACCGGATCATTTTTTTGGCACAGAGCCGGTGCCACAATACCAGAGTGCGGCGTGATGCCGGTTTATATCATCCGCGCCGGCAAATCCGGTACCGTGAAAATCGGCTGGGCAAACCACGCCGGGAAGAGGCTTCAGGCGCTGCAAATAAGCCACCCTGACAGGCTCACAATCATCCGGCTGATCGACGGCACGCGCGCCACCGAGCGGTGGATGCACGAGAGGTTTGCGAGCCTTCGCCAGCGCGGCGAGTGGTTCACTTTCGACCCGGTAATGATGACCGTTATCCCGGATGACCCGCCGCCCGTTCAACCGCCGGTCGTGGTTGCTAAACGGGAGGCGCCCCCTCCGGCCAAGCGACGCGACATCAATACCTTTTGCCCGGACTGCAACCAGAATGCCCGGCAATGGTGCGTTTGCTGGCCGCGCAGAAGCGGGTGGCCACCAGAAGAGATCGCGGCATTCTTTGAGTCTCAGGAGCGGGTGCGGTCCAGCGATTATTGGGCTCAAGTAGCGGAACAGGATTTGGCGTTAGCGCGAGAGGCGCGGCGTCGGATCGCGATGGGGCCGCTTAGCCACCGGTGGAGCATCTGATGCTTCACCACACCACCTCCCTTCAGAACGAACGCGCGAAGGACCGCAGCATGACCGAGCGGGAGTGGCAGCTGGTAAGGCGATGGGTCATCTTCATGCTGCCCTTTGCCTGGGCTACTCAAGCCGCCGACTTCATCGCACTCGGTGATTTCTGGGCATTCGTTTGGTGCCTCGTCATACCGTGGTTCGCCATTTCTCTGCGACGCCCCTCGCTCCCCGCCCCACCCACTCAGGACTGATTCGCGAATGAGCACGGATCGCAAAACCCCTGTCTGTGACTCAAATGTTCCGCTGTCGCCATTGTCTCAGCACACCGGACGATGCGCGCGGGCAAGTGGCATGAGCGTGCGTGAGGTCACAAGCGGATGAGCGCTCGTCGCCTCTGCGCATGCTGCCAGGAGGAGCCGGCATTGCCGGACAGCCCGATGTGTAATTGCTGCGCAGCCCATGAGCCGTTGCGCGTGTTCGAGGGGCGCCCGATCGACTGGTGCAGCGATGACAAGGCGGAGGAGTCGCCATGACGGTGATGCTGCTCTGCGACGCGCCCGACTGCGACAAGAGCGTCCCGGCAATCCCACGCATGGGACAGGTCACATGCCCAAGCGGCTGGTGGCTGAACGTCGGCCCGGCTCGCATCGTCGTGGCGTGCTGCACGGATCATCTGAACGTGGCCACTGAACGGAGAGTCGCGTGATCGCGCTGCCGCCTGGCATGTATGACCCGGAGGGCCGACGCTTCATCGGTCCCAAAGGCAGCGCGGTGCTTGCTCCGATGGAGCACAAGATTTTGCTGCGCTTGCAGCAGCGTGCCGGCCGCGCTGTATCGTTCGACGGCATCATCAATGCCATGTGGGGCAACCCGGACGACGAGCCGGATAGCGCCCACAAGTCCATGCACATGCGCCTGTGGTCCATGCGGCGGAAATTGGCCGCGATCGGAGCGCCCGACATCATTCGCAATATTTGGGGCGTTGGCTACATGCTGAAGTGCGAGGTTGATCCTGATCGCGCTGTGCCGATGACCGGCCCCGTTTACGCGGACCTGCTGGCGCTGCTGGACACCCATCCCGATACCGAGCGCGCTGCGGCCGTCCGTGCCGCCATCGCGCCACCTGCACTGGCTGCGGCGGCCTGACGTGTCGCCCGCGCCATACCCCATCGCCTCGGCGATCAGTGGCCCGCTGTCTCGGGCATGCTCCCTCCCCTCAACCTTGCCGCCGGGTGGCTCGTTCGCTGCCCGGCGGCATTTTTCGCAGCGGAGACCATGATGGAAGCCGATGAATTGCGCCGCTGGGCGATCGAGATTGCCTCGCGCCTGGGTGGCGACGTCATCGCCGACGCGCGGCGGATTGTTGAGTTTGTGCGGGGGCCTGTCGTGCAAACGGCCGCAGCAGGCAAGCAGAGGATAGCTTGGACTCCTGACCTCGTCGCCTACATACGGGCCGAACGTGCGCGCGGCACAAAGAGGGCTGCCATTCGCCACGGCATCTTCGAGAGAACCGGCGTAAGGGTCACGCTTCAATCCCTTAGCGCTGCCGAACATCGCAACAATGTGGCCAAGCCGCATGTTAGCCCAGCCGCGGCTGCTAGGGGCAGGAAAGCGATTGCACTTGCGCGCGCAGCCCGCCGCAACGGTGCCCATCCTGTCGCCGCCTGAAATGTCCCACGCAACCCCTGCCATGTGGTTTCCCGCCGCCGGCAGGGGTGCGTGCGTCTGTTCGACCCGCACCATCCCTGCCAGGACGTGCGGCTGTCTCGCGTGTGCTGCTGCTTCGCTCATCTCCTTCGACCTCGCTTCCGATGCCCCGAACAATGACGGCACCGGAGGACGAAGTGTTGCCCGATCACGACAAGAGTTTGGCAATGGCTGACGCTGTTCTGAATGATATGCAACGCATCGCTCGGCTCGCGGCGGAACCGCGGGCGCCGGGCGACTCAACGAAAGCCGCCATAGGACGTGCTGCGCGGGCGCTGGGCCTGTCCTACAGGCGGGCGCGTAGCTTCTGGTATGCGAGCCCGGACGCCGCTGTGCGCGCCTGGGAAGCCGACCGCGTGCGCGCCGAAGAACGCAACATCCTGGCTTCACGCCGTTGGCGGTTGGAACAGGAAATCCTGATGATAGAAGCGCGGCTGAACGCGCGAGAGAGCGGGGCAAATGGTTCGGTGGTTGGCCAGGAAGGCCGCTCGGTTCTGCCTGTGGCGGGGCCGTGTGTGGACGAACAGAGCGAGGCGGTTCGAGAGGCTGGGCTGATTCCCGATCCGCGTCAGATGGCGCTGGGGAGGGGGTGGTGAGCGAAGCCGACCGTAAGGCACTTGAAGCGCTCATGCGTCTTTGGAAGTTGCAGGACAAGCTTTCCGCCTGGCGCTCAAGTCAAATAACGCGAGCGCAGGCAACCCAATGACCCGCCTCCTCCCGCTATTCCTCGCCCGCTGGCTCGCGCATCGCCGCGCCGATCGGCTGCTGCGGAGGCGGGGGTGAGCGCGACGCTCGATTGCCCGATCTGCGGCCGAGAGATCGGCGTGCAACCTGTCGCACGCGGGCGCAGGTGGAACGTGCAACAGCAGTGGTTCCTGCACAAAATGCGCCTGGTCGGGTTCAGCAAGAAGGGGATTGCCCGCGTGATGAGAACAACGCCAGACGCGGTCCACCACCAGATCGAGCGCGTTAGAAAGCGCGCGCAATGACCATCAACGTATCACGCGACGGCTGGACCGATGCGGCGCGCGATCGCTTCCGTCAGCTTTGGACTGAAGGCGCGACGGCAGTGGCAATCGCGAACGACCTGAATACCACCGAGCCGCGGGTGTGGGACGCGCGGCGGCGACTAAAGCTACCGGCCCGCGCCAATGGCAATTCGTCGAACGGCGTGGCACGGCATGATCCAGTGGCCTTAGCCGCAATCCACGCGGCGCTGCTTCGCGGTGCGACGCGGCTTGAGATATCGCAGCGGTTTGGTCTGTCGATCGGCCAACTCGCCGGCATCATTTTCCGTAACGAGTGGGCGTCTCCTGCCAAGGCGAAGGCGATTTCGGCAGGTCGGCAGCGGCAGATTCGCGAGCGGCGTGCGGATCGTGCGGATGTAACGGCGCCCCACTTACCTGCGGCGCGCCTACGTCCACCACTGCACACCACCACCCACTCAGCGCCCGTGTTGAGCGTTGACCCGATGGCGTCGCATCAATTCCCGGCTGGCCGCGAGTGCCAGTTTCCGATCGGCGAGCCTCGGGTGGCTGGGTTCCGGTTCTGCTGCGAGCGCGTCGAGACGCCGGGGCCGTACTGCCAGGCGCATCGGCGGGTGGCGTACAGGGGTTTCAAGTTCGTGTCGGAAGATGCGGAGGAGCCGGGCGTGATCTTCGCCGGCGGCAAACGCATCGTGACGGATGTGGGGCGGCAGCGGATCAGCGAGGGGCTGAAAGCGCGCAAGGCGCAGGCGGTGGCGGCGTGAGTGCAGAATCTACAGGGGCATGGGATCGCGTCCGCATCGAGCCCAGCGATTCAGAGAATGGCATTGCCAATCTGTTTTGCATGGCCGGAGAACATCGTAGTCCAGATATAGCTATTGCGCGGTTGCCTATGAGTGTTGCGCCGACAAAATCGGCCATTATGTCGGACAAGAATTGGGTTTTCATGTTGGACTGTATGGCGGAGATTAACGAGCGCGTGGGCCGCGGTCGCTCCGTCCAGGTCGAAACAAGCGCCGGTGATAGCTGGGAGCACACAATATGACTGGAGCGCCGACAGAAGAAGAAATGCTGCGCGGGTTTCATTCGGAAACGGCGCACATTGAGGGCGGCAAGAAATCTGAGCCGGCAGCCGCGAAGCTCAAGAAGGATGATGTGCCAAAACCTCAAGGCACGGCGTCGCAATTGCGATCCGTCGTGGACAGGATAGTCCGGCTTGAGGAGGAAAAGTCGGGTCTGTCTGCTGACATCAAGGAAATATACGAGGAAGCCAAGTCGGCCGGGTGGACCAAGAAGGCAGTTCGCATCGTCGTGAAACGGGAAATGGAGGATTCAGAGCAGAGAGCCTCGCGTGAAGCCGTTGAAAACGAGGCCGAGCTTATGCTGTCCGCGCTTGGTGAACTTGCATCGACCCCGTTGGGTGAAGCGGCGATCGGACGCCGCAAGCACTGATGGGCAACACTCACTTTGGCGGAACGTTGGTCCGCACGGCGTCGCATGAGTGGCGACGCCAGTTTCATTGCGGCTGGGTCGATGCGCAAAATGGCGAGCCGTGGCCGGGGAATTATGAAGCGATGAGTCGCTCCGAGCAGATTGCTTATGAGTCTGCGCGGCTTCTGGTTCGCGAGGCCATTGTTGAAGGATTTGCAATCCCTATCTGGCGCGGCGATAAGGCTGGCGCGCTTGTGATTGACGAACTGTGGGGTGCTGTGTGTCGCCGGCTCGGCGGTCGTCCTACTCCGCCGGAGTGGATTGAACCGGCTCCGCTGGATGTTGCCGCATGAGCGACACCGCCCCACCGCCAGCCTGGCAGATGGACGACCCGGCGCCGCTGCGGTCGCAAGTGCAGCGCGAGCATGCGTTCCAGCGCGTGGCGATTGCGTTCATCCGCAGGGTGGTGGTGCCGCCCAGGTGGGTCACGGCGATCTGTCACGAGAACGAACTGACGGAGAACGCTCGGGCTCGGGCGAAGGCGCGCGGTGTGGAGCCGGGCGTGCATGATCTGTATGTGTGCCAGGCGCCGGGGCGTTCGGTGTGGCTCGAACTGAAGTGGGGTGACAATACCCCGTCGAAGGCACAACTGCATGTTGCCTTACAGCTCGACGAATGCGGCATCGCGCGCATGTTTTGCTGGTCGATCGACGAAGTGCTGGCCGGTCTGAAACTCGCCGCCATATCGCTGCACGGCAACGCCTTCAATCTGGCAACTGAGTATCAGGTGCACGCGGAGGCCGCTGTGGCGAAGGCTGAAGCCAAGGCCGGCAAGCCTTGGAAGCCCGGACGCCCCCGCACCGCGAAAGCCTCCCCGCGGGCGGTCAAAGCGGCGGCTCGGTTCTCGGCGGCGAGGTTGGGGGTATGACCGTCCATTACCACGGAACGCCGATCACGCCTCTTGACGCGCTCTACCAGCTCGCCGGTCGGTGCTTTTGCGTCAGCCATATTCGGCCTGATGACGTGCGCCGGTGCCATGAGATCGGACAGTCTGTGATGCTGGACAATGGCGCCTTCAGCAAGTGGAAGCGCGGTGCCGCAGTAGACTGGGATGCGTTCTACGATTGGTGCGATCCGTGGCTACATTACTCGACAACGTGGGCTATCCCGCCAGACGTGATCGACGCCCCCAGCCAAGAACAGGACGGACTGCTCAACGAGTGGCCGCATGGCAAGCGCCAGGCCGCGCCGGTCTGGCACATGGATGAGCCGATCGGACGCCTGTGCCGCCTTGTGGACGATGGCTGGAGCCGCGTTTGCATCGGTTCGACAGCTGAATACGCGATTGTTCTATCGCCAGCTTGGGAATGCCGCATGGATAAGACATGGGACTGCCTCGCTGTCACCTTTGGACGAACGCCACCGATCCACATGTTGCGGGGCATGCAGTGCTCGGGACTGCGCTGGCCGTTTATGTCGGTAGACAGCACCGACGTGGCTCAGAACCACAATAGACCGCAGAATACACCGCGAGCGATGGCCGACCGCTGGGACGCGAAGCAATGCCCGGCTCGATGGTTGCCCCGCGACTACGGGCAGCTGGAGTTGGTGGCATGACGCGCGCCGTGGCAATCAACCTACAGGCCGAACTAAAGCGTCTTCCTGGCATGAAGGGCCGCACCGCTGATACTGGGAGCAGCGAACTTGAGGGAACTGCGTTCGGCCCGACTTATCCATATCGGGACGGTTTCATTTCAACAGTTAAATTCTCCGGGAGAAGTTCTTGGGAGAAGCATGAAGGGGACGAAATTCTTCTGATCGCCGAAGGCGCGGGCTATTTGCTGTTGATAGACGACAATGGGTTTGTCGTCCCGCGCTCCTTGAGTACAAATTTGATGATCGTGGTTCCCGCCCATGCGTGGCATCAGATTGAGTCCGACGAGGGAATAACTCTCGTTACAGTCTCGCCACAGCCTACGCTGCACCAGGTTGAACGGCCGTGAACCCCACCGTCACCCTCGTCCGTAACGGCGCCTTCGCGCACGGCACGCTGGAGGGCCATCCGGGCGAGTTGCGCGTCACGACGTACCGCATGGGGGACAGGTTGGCGGTCGAGCTGCACCACGGCACCCGGCTTGTCGGCCGGGGAGAGCTGAGGAGCGGGCCGGACCCTCGCGACTTGCTGGCAGACAGCTGGATCGGCCAGTGCACGGAGGACAGGGCTACGTGGTGGGTGCGCGGACGGTGCGGCAGCGGCGTGCTGGAGTTCTTCGACAGGCGTGATCCGGCGCCGGAGCGGGTGGAGGTGGCGTGACCGACGATCCCAAGCCACCAACAATCCGCGCCATCCAGGTCGCCGTAGCCGCGCGATTCGGCGTTACGGTGCTGGACCTTCTGTCCGACCGGCAGGGCGTCGCGATTGCGCGTCCGCGCCAGGTGGCAATGTGGATCGCGCGCCACGTCACGCTGCATTCGCTGCCGGAGATAGGACGCTGCTTCGGTGAGCGCGACCACACGACCGTTATGCACGCGGTTCGCCGGGTGGATGAGTTGATGGGGGCAGATGCCGGGTTCGCGGTCCTGATCTGGTCTTTGCGAGCATCTGTGGAAAACGTGGAAGGTGTGGGTAACAAGAGAACAAATAGCAATCTTCAGGTGGTGGCATGACGCCTAGCGGTTGGAACGAATCCGGCGCCATGCGTGACGCTGGACACGATCAGATGCAACTCCAGATTTGGAGATATTACGTCAGTATGATCGGTATTATGAACATCAATGGATCAGTGTACGGCAAAGTCAAGGCGTACTGGCTGACAGACGCTATTGTGGAAATGCCATTGATCGCACGGAGAGCTGAGCACGATTCCGGTGTAATAGTTGGTTTCGCCGATATCGCTCTTCTATTTGAGACTAGGAAGACGGATGAGGACGAAAAATGGGAGAAAGACCGCGGCGTCTCGGTGAGCCATTGGAAGCCTGATGTCTGGTATAGATTCCTTGAGATCAAACCCAAGATTTATTCAGTTGGAGCCATAATCCGGCAGTGCAAGGCGACGCAACACGCCGCTCGCCGGTCCGGAATCCGCTCCTGTGATGTATTTGCAGCCGTTTACAATGATGACCCTGGCGTTTCCATGCTGGCCGAGATGTATACAGCCACCTCGACCTACCCGCGCAAGGCGCCAGCACAGTGACCAAGAGGAGCAACAGACGAGAACCATTTTTCCGATTCTGCGCCCCGGACTGGCGTTCGGATGTGCCTCTAAGGCGGTGCAGTTATGCCGCCAGAGGGCTGTGGATCGATATGCTGTCACTGATGCACGAGGCGGAGCCATATGGCGAACTGCGCGATGCGGGACAACCGCTCGGCGTCTCGGACTTGGTGCAGCTGCTCGGGGGCACAGCAGCGGAGGTCAAGCGCCTACTCAGAGAACTGGAGGGCCGCAGCGTGTTCAGTCGATGTGACGACGGTGCGATTTATTCCCGCCGCATGAAGCGGGATTTCCTCAAAGCACACGCAGACAAGGAAAACGGCGGTAGGGGCGGCAACCCAAATCTCAAGCCAAATAACAACCCACCGGATAACCCAAAAGGCGGGAAGGGGGTTAACCCCCAGGATAACGGACAGGATAAAGCACGCGGGCGGACGGGCGCGCCTGACCACTTCCATATCCATTCTTTAAGTAATTCTCAGGGGAAGGAAGAAGCCGCGCGCGACGGCCAGTGCGACGCTCATTCCGTCGTTGTGAATTTGGCTAAGTCGTTGAGAACAAAGCCGCCACCATTCACTCCGGGGCGTGATTACCAGCTTTCAGCGCTGCGTGTGGTCGGCGAAAGGCGCGCTCCAGCCGAGCCGATCCGCACGCCGGCGGAGCAGCTGGCGATACTGCGGGGGGAGGGGTGATGGCCATCAGTGATATTGGGAACTGGCAGCAGCAGGAAATTTACCGGATCGAAGCGCGAGAGAGGGCGGCGAAAGAGCGCGAACAACCCATAGTCGAGTGTCGCCGCGCCCGAGCGATTGAACTGTTGCCGTTGTTCTGGGGAAGTCGCCTTGAACACCTGTCGATGGGGGACAGAGAGGAGGCAACATTCCGTTTGATGCGATTTCTGGAGACCGGGGCATTCGAGGCTGGGGAGGGGTGAGCGTGAGGGAAGACCTACTGCGGCGGCTTGTCGTGTTGCGCTACAGGCGCATTCCGTGGTGGCGCACACACGTGCGGTCTGTGGCGTTGCGTGGCTCGCTGAGGGTGGCGCTGCTGTTCCGTCCTCACTACGTGCGCGGCGCAAGGGGGCTGACCATTTGGTCGCGCTTCCTGCAGTTGCCATAGGAGGGGTGATGCGGCGCGCATTAAGGTTGTGGCGTCTCAAGCGCCGCGGTTACCGATCGGGTCTCGCGGGAGTGTCGCACCGAGCCTGTCCGACGTGTTCGGATGACGAAACGGTTGCGTGGCTCGTCGGCTGGCAGCGTGGGCATGCGGTGTGGATGGTGAGGCGATGACTACCGCCGCTTCCATTCTGTGGGTTGTCCGGCAACCCGACGGCCACCAGTCAGTCACCTAACCCGTTGCCGGCCTAAATGCGAAAGTACGCCGCAGGAGCGCAGATGACCCTTGACAGGGCCGATTCGGCCATAGTAGGCAGCGGACGTTTGCGGCGACACCATGGCTATGGGACCGGCGTCACTTTGGCCCCTACGCCTAGCGGACGCTTGCCGCGCTGGCATTGCATCGCCACGAATTACGGCCAGCAGTTCCTTGCCGAGACGGCAGTGTCGGCGGACGGTTGGCGGACATATTTCCCGCTGCATCTTGACCGCAGGTCAGACCGGATCGGTCCGATGTTCCCCGGCTATGGGTTCGTCGAGTTCGACGCGAACGCGGACGATTGGCCGCGCATCTGCCGGGCGCGTGGCGTGTATCAGCTGCTAGGCCGCACGGGTAAGCCGACGCCGTTGCCGGTTGGCCAGGTCGAGGCACTGCAGGAGCGCACGAGCGCCAGGCGCATCGTGGACGATCCGGGCGTGGACTGGAGCCGGGCGCGGGCAAGAGTGAGCCCTGGCGAGCGTGGGCGCGTCGTGGACGGCCCTCTGACGGGCTGGGAGGGGCTGTGCACCCAATCCGGTCAGGCGCGCGTCAGGCTGCTGCTGACGCTGTTCGGCACGCAGCGCGAGGTTGAGTTCAAGCCGGCGTTGGTGGTGGGTGCGGCGTGAGCGGTCATATGCTGGGGCTCCTCGTCACACACTACGTTGATGTCTGGGTTGATGGTATCGGCGAGCCATTCAGGTTGAGATTCAACAGGCGAGAAGGTGCTGACCGAGTTTATGCCGCTATAGGGACGGCTACGACAAACCGGGAACTAAGCGAAGAGCATGAGAGCGGCTTCGATGATGATTACGGTCAGCGTGTCGGTTTCAAACTGTCCCGCGTGATTGGTATGCGTATTTCATGTTCAGCGATCTGATCGCAGAGGCCGAGCGTCAACACAGATCACCCTGCCGCCCGAGTGCGGCGACAGAGGAGTAACCACGATGGCTGGCACGTACACGAACGGTCTTCCCGAGCTTGGCTCCGGCTCCGGCCAGCTTCGGCGCCTCACTGGTGCCGAGCTTGTGCCGGTTGATACCGGATTGATCGAAGGCCAGACACCGCAGTCCGTGGCGCTCTCGGTGTTCCAGATCGCCGCGCTCGCCGGGCCGATGATCGTCAATACCGGCACGACGTCGGGCGACGCGATCACGCTGTCGGTCAACGAGGGTATGATCACCAGCGAGTCCAAGACCACGGCGATCGACGCCTCGTTCACCATTGCACTGACCAACACGCTGGTCGCGGCGACGTCCGACCTGCAGGTGGAGGTTTTCAGCCGGTCGAACACGATCAAGGGCGCATACGTGGCTTCGGTCACGCCCGCGTCGGGTTCCGCGTCGATCGTCATCACCAACGGCGGGACTGCGGCGTTCGACGGCACGTTCGTGGTGCCGTTCCGGATTTGCCAGTGATCTATGCCCACTCGGCTTAACCTGAAGCAGGACGAGCGCACCCGCAACGCCATCCGGACAACGCAGCTTGTCCACCGACTGGAGCGGTTTGCGCTCGACGAGATTGAGCCAGGGTCCGCCAAGGGCGGCGATCCTGGCAAGCCCACGAAGATGACGAAGGAACAGGTCGCGGCGGCGATTGCGCTCCTTCGCAAGACGCTGCCGGACCTGCTTTCGACGACCATCAAAGGGGATGGTGACAACGGCGCAATCACGGTCAATCTGGTGAAGTTTGCCGGAACTATCCCTTCCGAATGACTGGCGCCCTCGCCCTCATCAGATGCGGCTTTGGTCGTACCTGGAGGAGGGCGGCAAGCGCGGTGTTGCTGTATGGCATCGGCGTGCCGGCAAGGACTCTACCGCGCTGAACTGGACTGCCGTTGCCGCCCATATGCGCGTCGGGACTTACTGGCACATGCTGCCGCAGCAATCTCAGGGCCGGAAGACGGTATGGGACGGCATTGACCGAGCCGGCCGGCGTATGATCGACCAAGCGTTCCCGCCGGTTCTGCGGGCGGCCTCGCAAAAGCAGGAAATGAAGATTGAGCTGAAGTGTGGTTCAATCTGGCAGGTGGTCGGCAGCGATAACTACAATTCGCTGATCGGCTCGAATCCGGTTGGCGTCATCTTTTCGGAATACAGCGTCGCGGACCCGAGTGCCTGGGACTACATCCGCCCGATCCTCGCAGAGAACGGTGGGTGGGCGTTGTTCATCTACACAGCGCGCGGGCGCAATCACGGTGCGTCGCTGTATGAGATGGCCAAGACCAATGAGGCGTGGTTCTCGGAAATCCTGACCGTTGATGACACACACGTCATCGGCCCAGAGGTGATCGACGAAGAGCGGCGCTCCGGTATGTCTGAGGAGATGATCGCGCAGGAGTATTACTGCTCGTTCCAGTCCGCTATCGTCGGCGCCTACTACGGCAAGCAGATGGGCGATCTGGACAAGCAGGAGCGCATCTGCCGCGTGCCGTACGATCCGTCCAAAACGGTCGATACCTGGTGGGACCTTGGGTTGCGTGACAGCATGGCGATCTGGTTCGCCCAGCGCGTGGGGCGCGAGGTCCGGTTGATCGACTACTACGAAATGACAGGCGAGGGACTGCCTCACTACGCGAAAATGTTGCGCGAGAAGGGGTATGTCTACGGACGCCACATCGGCCCGCACGACATTGAAGTGCGGGAGATCGGCACAGGAAAGAGCCGTCGCGAGGCCGCCGCAGCGTTGGGCATTAAGTTCGACGTGGCGCCGAAGCTAGGTGTCGAGGATGGCATTGAAGCGGCGCGGTCGTTGCTGCCGATGTGCGTATTTGACGAGAAGAACTGCGCGCGTGGCATTGAAGCGCTGCGCCAATATCGCAAGTCATGGGACGACAGGCTGAAGGTGTTTCAGGACCACCCGCTGCATGACTGGGCGTCGCATGGTGCCGATGCGTTTCGCACAGGAGCGGTAACGCCCGAGCTGCGCCACCGGCCGGAGGTCAAGCCATTCGTCCCGCCCAAGGTCCCGTATGTGCCGAGCAGCGGCCGATGGCTGGGAGTGTGACCGACTTCGGCGCCAGGCGTGGCGCGTGGCTGCATAGCCAGCCTGCGCACGTGCTGAAGGCGCTGTCAGAGTTCAGGCGGCTCGCGCGTGAGGCGTTCCCCGCGACCAATATGGAAGCGTCATATCCACGCACCACGCGATCGCCATCAACGTAGTCAATGGGCTTGAGGGGCCCATCCAGTAAGTCATTGGTAATAAATTCATTTATCTGACTTGGGCCACAAAAAGCGGCAAAAGGGCCCCTTCCTCAGACGCCGCTTTTTAGGCGTTTAGATGCGCCACTTCGTGTGCCCAAGATTGCATTCGTGATGCCATTCTCGCTCAAAACGCGCTGCCGGCGTTAACCCTCGTTATAAGGCTTTCCTTATATCATGATGCCCCGTAACAAGAGGGGGAGAGGCTCGGTGAAACTCAGCGGCGGTGGCGTGCGTGCTGTCAGTGTCAGTAGGGAGGCTGCGGCCTTCAAGCGCGCTGCGGCGGAGTACGTCAAAAAGGCAACAGCCTCATCAAAGGCCGCCAATAATACCCTGACGCAAATCGGCACACACACAGCCAAAGGTGAACTGACGGAGAAGTACCGTCGATAGGATATCACGGCTGCGACGCAGCCGTGGGCGGGTTGTAGTTTCACGTGGAACCGAGGACGGAATGAGCGACACGTTTGTGGTGGGCGAAGGTCTGGGCAAGCCGCGGGTTTCACTGAGTGATCTGGTGCGGCAGCGGCGCAGCTTGGAAGAACTCCATGCTGCAATCGAGGCGTGCGGGATGGGTCATTTGTTCTCGGCCTATTTGGCTACCGCAGACGGCTCGGGTGAGCCACAGCCGACTACCACCGCGCCGCTCCCAGCCCGTGCGCTGACCTTCAGCACGCAGGACATCGGGTTGCGCTGGCGCGTTTAACGTCTCCACGGGGGCTGACACCTACAGGGCCGACCTGCGCACGGCCTCAACGGCCTACCTCCCTTCCCGGACCGGCGCCCCAAGGCTTCAGTCGCCACCGGTTGGGCACACCCTGTCAGCTTAAATTTGTAAGGGCAAGGTAGGCAACGCGCTTTGACACAGCCGGCCACACTCGCGGTTGAGAAGCACAACGGCACGTTCTGGCTCTGTGCGGTGTCGGCGAGCGGCGTGACGTTGCTGGCGCAGTTCTCGGCGCCGGAGAACATTGGCCGGTTCCAGTCGGCACTAAACGCGACAATACTTTCCAGCACAGTGGGATCCGAAGCTTGGAATTCACGTGACTTGAAGTCGCGGC
>JADMIO010817137.1_pt1 | contig 58324 bp, 42 predicted proteins | sample 8958161 | NCBI WGS metagenome assembly JADMIO01 (sample SAMN16585339, study PRJNA669376) | soil metagenome | isolation source: Crop rotation soil | place: USA: Cullars Rotation, Alabama | collected 2011
CGCGACAACTTGTCCACGTGGAATTCTAAGCTTAGGATCCCAATGTGCTGGAAAGAACACCACATTGCCCCTCCCCATATAGTCGCCGCTGAGGTTGAGCGTGGCGTCCTGGTCGTTGGTGTTGAATTTCACCTGGATTTCCCCGCCACTCGCCGTGATGCCGCCGGCTCCGACATTCAGGATGGAAGGTCCGCCATTCCCCGCGATGCGCAGCAGGCCGCCGGAGATGTTGAGCGCATTCATCGAGACGGTGGCGTTGCTTCGAATCCCGAGAATGCCGGAACTCACGGAGCCCGTGCCGGCAATGGCAAAGCCGGTATGCATCAGGAATTGCGCCGTCGCCACGGACGGCGAGCAGACCACGTTGCCGACGGTTTCGACGAGCGTGCTGCCCGCGATGCAGTCGCCGGAGGTGCCGGTAAATGTAATCGTGGCGGTGTCGGGAATCTGCTCCGTTCCTAAAATCGCCAGCACCCCGGTGCCCGTAATCTGCACGTCGTTCCCCACCGCAGCCCCGGCGCCTACCAGCATGTTCAACTGCAAGGTGCCGCCGCTGACGACCGTTTTCGCCTGCGTATTGGCTGCCGCACCCGAGATGACCAGCGTGCCCGCCGAAGATTCGAGCGTCCCAGGGCCACTGTAGATGCCGGAGATGGAGCCGCCCCCGCTGAAGCGCAGGGTCCCGGCTTCGATCGTGAAATTGGTGAGCAGGTTCGTCACCGCGGCCGGAATCGTGAGGACGTTCGTGTTGCGCTTGAGGACATTTCCCGAGCCGGTAATGGCCTGCGCCACCGCAACGTCATCCGGCCGGTTGATCGAGAGCGTGCCATTGTTCGTAATTACGCCCGCCGGCAGCGTCCCGGCGCCCACCGTCACGCCATCGCCCACTTCCAGCGTGCCGGCATTGATCGTCGTGCCGCCCGTGTAATCAAAGGGCCCCGTGGTCGCGACGATGAGTTTGCCCGGCCCGTTTTTGGTGAGCGACGTCGCGCCCGTCAGCCGGCCGGAGCCCTGGAAGGTGTAGGTCTTCGCGTTGTTGTCCACGACGACGGCGACCGGGGTGAGCGCGGTCGTGAGTTTCACCACTCCCGTGCCTGTGGCGCTGTCGTCAAAATTCACGCTGTCCACACCCACCGGACCCTGGAAGTAGCGCACCGGCGTGCCGAGCACCGTCGTGACCCAGTTGACCGTGCCGGTGGCGCCGGTGCCGTCGGGATCGATGTCCCAATCGGTGTTCACGTTCCCCTTCCATTTGATCTTTTCCACGGTCAGGTCCACGTCCACGCGCGAGGCTGCCACGTTATCCACCAGCGTCCCGGCCACGCGCGCCGGCAGCACGACGGAGAGCCCGGGGAAGCCGGCGCCGCCAATGGCGCCCGTGTAGGAGATCAAAGGAATCCCGGTGGCCGCCGCGAGGGCCGAGCCAGTGAGATTGATCTTGGTCCCGCTCCCCACCGTCAGCGCGCCGACCGTGATCACCGGCACCGCTGGATTTCCTGTCCCCGCCGTATCCAGCAGCAGCGTGGCCCCGGTACTGGTGGTAATGCCCGGCACCGTAAACGTCGTCCCCGCGACACTGAGCCCCACGCCAAATGTGCCGGCGCCCCCGACCACCACCGGACCGGGGATCTGCGCCGGCGTCGTCAAAAACCTGCCCGCATTCACCGTGGTCGTGCCGGTGTAGTTGCTCGCGCTCGCCGCGGTAAGTTGCAGCGTGCCGGCACCCACTTTCACGATTCCTCCGGTGCCCGAGATCTCCGGCGCCACCGTGGTCGTGGTGTTGGCCCCGATGTCAAACGTGCGATCCACCGAGCCGAGTTGAATCTGCCGCAATTGCGTCCCGACAAATGCGCCGTCCGTAAAGGCGAAATTGCCCGTCGTCGTGACGTTGCCATTGAGGTTGAGCACGGCGTCAAATGCGCCGGTCCCCTGCCCAACCTGGATCGTGCCACCGCTCGCGGTGATCCCGAGCGCGCCGACATTCAACGTCGACGGATTGGAATTGGCCGCGATCCGGATCACCGAGTTGCCGTTGACGTTCAGCCCGCCCACGCTGCCGGAATGGTTGCTCGCCACCGCGAAGACGCTGGTGTTTTGCGCGGTCAGCAGGCCGTTTACCGAAAACCCATTTTGCGCCTGCACCTGCCCCCCGGCATCCGCGCCGTTGAGCATATTGATCGCCCCCACTGTCTCGGTGAGGATCACGTTTCCCCCGTTCGTCGCCTTGTCATACGTGATCGTCGACGTGTCCGCGATTTGATTGCCCGCCAACAAACTCAGCAGCCCGGTCCCGGTAAGCAGCAAATCCCCCGCGATCGCGTTCACGCCCGCTTTGTTCAATTGCAGCGTGCCATTGTTCACGGTGACGAGCCCCGTGTTGGTGTTCGGTTGCGCGCCGCTCAATTGCAGCGTGCCGCCACTCAGGGTGAGCGCCCCGCTGCCGCTGATGCCGCCGCTGATATTGCCGCCCGCACCGAGAACGAGCGTGCCGCCGTTGAGGATCATCTGGCCTCCGAGTGTGGTGGCCTGCGACAGCGTCGCCGTGCCCGGCCGGCTCTTGACGAGGCTGCCCGCTCCCGCAATGGCCACGCCGAGTGTGAAACTGTCCGGCCGATCGAGTTCCAGCGTGCCCGGCGCGGCAATGGTTACCGCCCCCAGCCCCAAGGTCCCGGCATTGTTGGTCGTGCCATCGCCGAGTTTGATCCGGCCCGCATTAATCGTCACGCCACCCGAGAAATCATTGTTTCCGAGGTTGGCGATCGTCAGCGTGGCCGACCCGTTCTTGGTCAGGCCTGTGGCGCCGCTGAGCCGGCCCGTGCCGCCAAACACGTAGTTCAGCACGCTGTTGGTCAGCTCGATTCCATTGGGCGAAAGGTTGGTGGTCAGGTTGACGTTCGCCGTCGCCGCGCTGTCATTGAAAATCGCCGAGTCGATCCCCACCGCCGCCTCCACGTAGGTATTGGGCCCCGTCGTCGCCGACCAGTTCGCCGTGCCCAGGGTGCCGTTGCCCACCGTGTCGACGTCCCAGTTTCCATTCGCGCTCCCGCTCCACGTCAGCTTGGAAACGCCGGTGATGTTGACGTTCACCGACACGCCCGGATTGTCCACGAGCGAACCGCCGACGCGGAACGGCAGCACCAGTGACAGGCTCCCGATCCCGCCGCCGCCGATGGCGCCCGTGTAGCCGATCAGCGGAAAGTTTCCCGTCGTGAGGCTTGGCCCGACAATCTTCAGCGCCGTCGTCCCCTGTGGAATGAAGTTCGACACGAACAACGGAGTCGTGGTCGGATTGCCCAGCGCCCCGATATCGAAACTGAGCGCCGAGCCCGCCGTGGTGAGCACGGTGCTCGCATTGAACACCGTTCCCGGCGAAGTAATGCGCACCCCAAACGTGGCGCCGCCCTGCACCGTCACCGCTCCCGCGCCAATCTGCGCCGGCGTGACGATGAGCGTGCCCGCGTTCACCGTGGTGTCTCCCGTGTAGGTGTTCGCCCCGGTGAGGGTGAGCGTGCCGCTGCCCACTTTCGTGAGTCCGAGCGTGCCCACGCCGTTGCTCAGCACGCCACTGAAGTTGCCCGCCCCGACGCTGATCGCCCCCACGCCCGTGAGCATGTTCACCGCGCCCGCTCCATTGAGCGTGCCCAGGCTCACCGACACCCCGTTGAGCTGAATGGTGTTCCCGGTGGTGAGGTTCCACGTCGCCGCGGCGCTCCCCGCGTTCGCGTTTTCCAGGATCAATAGGCGCGTCCCGGTGCCCGACGACATGGTGAAGGTGCCGCTGTAGCCGCTGTTGTCGCCATTCAACCGCAGCCCCGTGGCCACGGTGATCGTGCTGTTGTAATCAAGGTTCCCCGAGCCCACCAAGCTACCGTTCAGTCGCACCGTGGATCCCACCACTTGGTTTCCATTCGCTTGCGCCCGAATACTGATCATCCCGTTGCCCGCCACGTTAATGTTGCTGCCAATGGTCAGGGCGTTGGCCTGCGCCGGCACCAGCGCCAGGATGCCGCCCGTGTTCAGCGTAATCGGCGCGTTCACGTTCACCGCGGCCGATTGCACCGCAATCGACACCGTGCCCCCGTTGTTGGCCTGCAGGTTCAGCGTGTTGTTCAGGTTCAACACCCGGCTGCCGCCGCTCTGGAAATGCAGCGTCCCGCCATTCACCGCAAACGTCCCGTTCGAGATCGAGTGCCCGGAGGAAAACGCCGCGGTGCCCGCGCCAGTCTTCGTCACCGTGTGGCCGCCGAGATCGATCGGGGTGTTGGCCGCAGTCGCCAGAATCGCCAGATCCTCGTTCATCCCGAGCCCCGTCGTCGGGCTATTCTGGCTGTTCACCGCCGCCACGTTCCACGTCTGGTCGGCCGCGATCGCCAGCCGCGACTGCATCGCGAAAATCTGGGTGGCCGTGGACATGTCGATCCCGCCCGCTCCGAGGGTGAGCGTGTTGGCCGAACTCGCGTTCTGAAAACCCACCGTCAGCGTCGTCAGGTTTTGCGTCCCGCCCACATTCGTCACTCTGATCCCAAAGACCGACAGGTCTCCGCCCATTTGCGACAAACTGGCAATCGTTCCCGGCGTGGTGAAGGTGCTGTCCCACACCAGCCAATCCAGCGCGCTCGGTACTGCCGCGTTCTGCCACGCGCCCGAGGTGTTCAGCGCGGAGGTATTCTGGAGCTTGATAAAATCGGCGGCCAGCGCCGGCGCGCACAGCGCCGCGATGGAGCCGAGCAGGGGCACGGCACGAAGGACGGACAGGTTCATGGGTGGAGCATTGATTCCAGGGTGGTGAACAAAAAGAACACGACGCCCGTTACGGGTGCCGGAGAGTCCCACGAATCAACGGAACACACCCCTCCGGTCAACCCATTATCACAGGAAATTTATCTCGCATTCACCGCGGCACGCCACCCATTTGCCAACCCGAAACCGGCAGGCACCCACCATGGGCTTGGAATACAAAATCGAAACCTATGACGCCGCCCGCGCCGGACTGCCGGAGCTGTTGCGCCGATTGCCGGAGTTTCAAAGCGAGGACGCCTGCGGATTTCACCTCGGGAACAGTGGCTCCTTCCCTTTGGTCACCGTAAAGCTGGAGGACGACCACGTCTACGTCTGCCAGCACGGCGGCTTGCGCGAGGCGGATGCGCTGTTCGGGCTCATCATCCGCCACCTCCTCTCGGTGAACGACCACGTCGTGATCTCCGAGATTTGAAATACGACGTGTGCGGAAAAAAACGCGCTGGCTAGGTTGCGATTCGCAGCGCCGTAGGCGCGACATGTTTATAGAACTCCGCAACCAAATTGAGCCCAAGCTCCAGAGGAGCGGCATGTGATTGGCAGTTCGCGATCTGGTGTCGCTCCTCCGGAGCTTGGGCTTCTTTATTAACTTCGTCCTATAAACATGTCGCGCCTACGGCGCTCAAAAGCGGCGCGACCACGGCCCGACTTCCGATGCCTCCATTCGCACGAAGACCACTTGGCCACAAAATGCTTAGCGCCGGCCCGGGTATTCCCCGGAGCCGGCGCTTGCATGATTCGAGAGCGGACCTCGCTCCCTATGGCTATGGCTACACTGCTTTCTCGCCTGTTTCTTCCGTGCGAATGCGGATCGCCTGCTCCACGGAGCTCACGAAGATCTTTCCGTCGCCGATCTTTCCGGTCTTCGCCGCCTTCACGATGGCGCTGCACGCCTGGTCGACCAATTCGTCCGAGACGACGGTCTCCAGCTTGATCTTCGGCAGAAAGTCCACCGTGTATTCGGAACCGCGATAGATTTCCGTGTGGCCCTTTTGGCGGCCGAACCCTTTCACTTCCGTGACGGTCATGCCCTCGATACCGATCTCGGAGAGCGCGTCCTTCACTTCCTCGAGCTTGAAGGGCTTAATGATTGCTTCGATTTTTTTCATGGGTGTTTGGTGTTTGGTGAGGGTGTCCGGCCCGGGCGCCGTAGCTGCCACCGCCCGGGCCGGTTTTCCCCCCTACATGATTCGTTACAGGATGTACCCTTCTTCGCCGTGGTCGGTGATATCGAGGCCGGCATCTTCTTCCTCCGGCGTCGGGCGCAGACCGAACAACGCTTTGACGATAAACGTGATGATCACCGTCATGACCACCGCCAGCGCGATGGTGATGAGGATGGCGATAATCTGGTTCTTGATGAGGCCGCCCTGGTCGAGCGTGAGCACTTCCTTGCCGTCTGCTCCCGCGACCATCTTGGCGAGGCCGTTGACCTTCGTGTAGCCGTCGCTCACGAGGTTGGAGTTCACGTCGCTCTTGGCGAGGATGCCCGTCATGAGGGCACCGAGGGTGCCGCCCACGCCGTGGACGCCGAAGGTATCGAGCGCGTCGTCGTAGCCGAGCTTGGCCTTGAGGAACACGACCGCGAAGTAAGGCACCACACCGGCGAGCACGCCGATGATCATCGCGCCCTTGGCGGTGACGAAACCGGCCGCCGGGGTGATCACCACCAGGCCGGCCACGATGCCCGAGCAGAAGCCCAGGATGCTCATCTTGCCCTTGTGCATGCCTTCAATGGCGGCCCACACCAACCCGGCGGTAGCCGCCGCGAGCGTGGTGGTCATGAACGCCTGGCTGGCGAGGCCGTCCGCGGCGAGAGCCGAGCCGGCATTGAAGCCGTACCAGCCCACCCAGAGCATGCCGGTGCCGACCATACACAACACCATGCTGTGCGGGGCCATCTTGTCCTTGCCGAAACCGGTGCGTTTGCCGAGCAGGATACAGAGAATCAAGGCGCTCCAGCCGGAACTCATGTGCACCACGGTGCCGCCGGCAAAGTCGATCGCCGGGAATTTTGCCCCGCCATTCCACACGCCGTTGAGCAAGCCGTCGAAGCCCCACACCATGTGCGCGAGCGGGAAGTAAACGAGGAACATCCACAGGAAGATGAAAGCCATGATGGCCTTGAACTTCATACGCTCGGCGATGGCACCCACGATGAGCGCCGGGGTGATGATCGCGAACATGAGCTGGAACATCGAAAACGTGCTCTGCGCCGGCCAGCCGGCGTAGTTTCCGTTCGGGGCCGCACCGACGCCTTCGAGGCACGCATACTTCATCGTGCCGAGGAAGGGAGCCCACGCGGGCGCTGTCCATTCGCCAGTGAAGTCTGCCGGCTTCGAGTGTTCACCGAAGACCAGGCTGTACCCCACAAAATACCAGAGCACCGTAATCATGCACGCGCAGCCGAGGCATTGCGCGAGCACGGACAGGACGTTCTTCTTCCGCACCAAGCCGCCGTAGAACAGGGCGAGGCCGGGCAGCGTCATGAACAACACCAACGCCGCGCAAATCATGATGAAGGCGTTGTGGCCCGGGCCGGCCAGACCGCTGAGCGGGCCGGCAGGCGCGAGGTTCTTGTAATAATTGACCACGTCCGTGTTGAGCTTCTCCTGTTCCGTGGGCGCCGGAGCGGCCGGGGCTGCCGCCGGAGTCGTGGCCGCCGGGGCCGTGGCCGCAGCAGGCGGTGGCGTCGCTGGCGGCGTCTCCGGAGCCTGGGCCAGCAGGCTGGTGGTACCGAGACCGAGGGCGGCAACGGCCACCATGGCAAGTCTCGTGATTTTACTGAGTAGTTTCATGCGTTGGTTGTTAGGATCAGGTGTAGGTTTGGTTCAGCCCGGTCCGCCGCGCGCTCGCTGTCCAAAAAGCGCCATTCGGGTTTGGCACATGGTATGGTGGAAGCCCGGCAGTCAGGCGACGCGCCCTTAGCAGCGGGTGTGCCAGCAAGTTACTGACAGCCCTCCCAACAGGGGAAAAAAGAGGTTGTTCACAAGCTATCCCCAGCTGGTGTGAAGAACAAAAATAGCCATCGGCATCCAAGGTGGGCAAAAAGAGACAGGGGGTGACGGGCAGGCAAAGTGGTGGGAACTTGCCGGGGGTGCTGAACCTGATATCGATGCTTTGAATGGAAGAACCCGTTGCCCCAAGTTCACCTGCCCCAGAAGGCGAGAATCAAACGCCTGAAGCTCCAGCTCCTCCGGCCAAAACTTACAAATACTTCGCCTTCATCAGCTATAGTCGGAAGGACAGCGCCGCGGCAAAATGGCTCCAGCACCGGCTTGAATGGTTCCGGTTCCCGGTTGCCATGGTAGCCGAAGAGCGCAGACCAAGCCACCCACGTTACGTCCGATCCATCTATCGGGACAGGACGAACCTGGAGGTGGATCATGCGCATTACTGGGAGAACCTGAAAAAGGCATTGGAGCAGTCCCGCTACCTGATCGTCCTGTGCTCTCCCAATTCGGCGAAATCAGGGCCGGTCGACCTGGAAGTGCGCCACTTTCTGGCCACCCACGAGGGACGGGTCGAAAGCGTTGTGCCCGTAATGTTTAGCGGTGGAGTGATCCCACATACTGAGGAGAATGCGCTTTGCACGGTTTTGATAGAACTTGGCGACCGCATTACCAACCGCAATCTACCTTCGATGATCCCAGATGCCGGGGCTCCAACGCGGGGTGGGTGGGAGAACGGATTTCTGGGGCTTGTATCTTATCTACTCCAGATTCCCGTTACCACACTGAGCAATCATATCCGCCGGGAGGAAAGGCGCCAAGTTGCTAGGACACGCGCGTTGGCGTTGCTATTCGCTCTTATCGCATGCGCGGCTGTGGCGGGAGGGATTGTGGCTTGGCAAAAAAGCGAACTTGCAAAGAAGGAGAAGGAGGCGGCGCAAATCAGTGACAAGAAGGCTCGTGCGCAACTGAAGGAGGCTAGCCGTTCGGATTTCGCTACGGCGCAGCAACGTCTCGCCGAGGGAAAGTGGCAGGAAGCGGTGGCTTATCTAGGTCGATCTATTCGCTACGATCACCAGAACGAGAACGCTCAAATCGCACTTTGGTTGGCCCTTCGTTACGGCCAACGAGATGCGCCACTCATGCCATCCCATTCATTCCGCCACCCCAAAATAAATTCGATGACGTTGAACGCGGATTGTTCAATGCTTTTGACCACCGGCGGCGATAAAGGGTATCTTTGGAATATTAAGTCCCCACAGGCTGAACCAATCATCCTTCAGCACTCCCATGTCGTGTATAAAGGTGATTTCAGTAAGGATGGGACCATGGTTGCAACCCCCAGCGCCGATAAAACGGGGAGAATTTGGAACACCCGAAATGGTCAACCGATTGGGCCTCCCCTCGTGCACGAACAGTCGGTTTTCCTGGCAAAATTTAGTCCAGGTGGTGAGTCCCTACTGACCCTCAGCGACGAAGTCGCCAAGGTGTGGGAGGTCAAGAAGCTCCAGCATCCGCCGTTAGAATTTCGCCCAACTGCTCGAATCAATTACGCAGAGTTTTCGCCGGATGGTAAGCGAATCGTGACCGCAAGCTTTGACCACACGGTGCAGATCTGGGATGCGAAAACCGGAGAACGACTCGGAGCTCCGTTACGGCATAATGCAGAGGTCAACCTTGCAAAGTTTAGTCATGACGGTACCATGATTGTGAGTTGCAGCCGGGACAGTTCAGCACGACTTTGGCGTGTGATCGATGGTCAGCCCATCGGCAATCCCTTGGCCCACGACGCCAATGTCTTCTTTGCGGATTTCAGCGCGGACGATTCGCTGGTTGTTACTGGCGGTACGGACCGGACTGCCCGCGTATGGAACACCCAATCCACCAACATGGTCTCAAAGCCCATTTTACCCCCGGGCCACGTTAGTGACGCTCGTTTTAGCCCGGACGGTGCGTTTATTATTACTGCAGCGGCAACGGCGCGGGTATGGGATGCTCGCACCGGGCGGCCAATTGGGGGCGTATTAGCCCATGACCATCCTGTGTCTGAAGCCGCATTCGCGTCCGACAAACTTGTGATGACCATGGGGGACCACGAGGTAAATCTTTGGCGGCGTCCGACCCGGGAAGCCGGCGGGATTCCACTTGTCCATGCTGGTCTCATCAATTCGGCGGTGTTTGCTCCGGATGGAGCTTCGATATTAACTTCGGGCGATGACCATGTCGCCCGGCGGTGGAATGTTAAGGACAGCAACGAGTGGAGCTTGTTTAGGCATACCGATCTGGTGAATGACGCGACTTTTAGTCCGGACGGGAAATTCATTCTCACTGCGAGCGAAGACAAAACAGCTCGGCTATGGGATGTGTCGACCGGGACGGCCACCGGACAAGCTTTGGTTCACCCAGCACCCGTATACTCGGCGGAGTTTGATGTAACCAGCTCCAAGATCCTCACCACTAGCACCGACCACAAGGGTCGAGTTTGGGACCTGCAAACTGGACAACCAATTGAATTAAGCTTTCATACCGAAGCTATCCTGAGTGCCAAATTCAGTTCAGACGGACAAAGGATCGTGACCTCGAGCCGCGACATGATGATGCGGGTGTGGAAAACCAATGACGGGACGGCCGTGGGGCCGCCTTGTTATCATGCCATTGATGTCTGGACCGCGAACTTCAGCCATGACCGCAAGCGAATTGTGACTGGAAGCAGATACATGGCGCGGGTCTGGGACGCGGAGACCGGCAAATTGATCGGCAAACCCATTGGGCACAAATGGGACGTGCGTTCGGCCTGTTTCAGTAAGGATGGCACAAAGATCCTCACTGCTGATACCAGGCAATCCGCACAACTATGGCTCAGCTCAACCGGCGAGAGCATCGGACTTGCGATGGAGCACGAAAACGGTGTGAATTTCGCGAAGTTTAGTCACGACGAATCTTTTATCGTGACAGGGGGAAATGATAAGACGGCGCGGCGCTGGGATTCATTCGGCCGCTCAGTCGGGCCCGCGTTTCTACATCCGTTTCCGATCTTCAGCGGTGAACTTTCTCGGGATCAATCGAAGCTCCTCACGTTTGGGAAAGACCGATGTGCCTACGTCTGGGACCTGTCTCCGAGAACGCGACTGTCGGCTGAGATGGCGGAAAGTGTGGCCATTGTTTGCAGTGGCATGCGCCTGGAACCCAACTTTGGATTGCCGGAATTGGTAAAACCATCGCAACGAACCCTGGCCTGGGAGATGTTGAAAGCATCGTTGCCCGATGGCGACGACTGGCGCTTCGTTGCGGAGCTAACGTTCGAACAAAATGCGGATACTGCCAGGATGTCTCCTTCCTCGACGGTTAGTATTCGCGATTGTTCACGCAGACTTTTGGAGCGCGGGGATTTGGTGCATTTCACCGAAGTGTATCAAACAGATCCCACCTACGCGGTGGTTCCATTTGCTATCTCGCTGGGAGAGGTTCAGAATTCCAAGGAATTCGAACGGAACCCTACTCGCGCCGCCTGGCTCATCGACGACGGCCTAAAACGTCTCCCTGCAAATACCGCGGCCCTGGACCTTCGAATCGCCGCCCATCTCATCGCTAAAGTTGCTGAGATTTTACCCGAACAGAAACCAAAAGCTCTCGACCTTTTGAATCGCGCCTTGAAGCTTGATCCAAACGAAGATGAGGGGATGAAGAAGCTGCGCGAGTCGTTGAAGTAGCGCTGCTTCACTTCCCATGCGGCCGAATCGTCCGCAGTAAAGAATATCTCCATTTGGGACCGCCGACGAACGAGGCCCGGAGTGAACCGGCCAGACGGCACTTCAAAACGGGTGAACAACCGTGCTTTGGATTGTACGTGCTCACTTCGGCAGAGCATCATCCTTCCTTCCTGCTGTCAAAACTCCGATATCTCCACCTCAGCCAGTAGCACCTCTCCCTCCTTCAGAGCCCCACAGGCGAAGGTAAAAACAACAGCCACACAACCCCCTCCCCCGCAAGCACTTCCACCCCGCCAAAAACAAAACACGCCACTTCGCCAAACTCCCCCACTTTTCTCTTGACAGAATACCATTAATAGATACCATTAATGTCCAATATATGAACGTATGCAACGACCATCCAGCCTCTCCTTGGTGGCTTGACGCTCTGCGTCGAGTGGAACGGACTGGGCTCTTTTTCGTGAGGCGTTGGAAGGGATTGATGGGTGGCAACGCGTCAAGCCACCAAGTTTCACCAAAACCGTCCTTTCTGCCTCTGCTGCTCCGGTCGCCAGACCCTGAGCATGTCGAAGGGTTCCCAAAGCTCCCGTTGCTCCCATGGTCTCCACTCGCGCACAAAAACCGCAACATTCGAGTGGAACGAGAAAGACTGCCGCAGGCAGCCGGCAGGGTTGGCGCGGCGGCGCCAATCAACTGACACCATATCCTCACTGAGCGCGATGCGCCAGCTCAGATTCCATCCTCAACAACTTCAATACTTTGCGCCTTTTGGCCTTTGCGTGAGACCTTCTTTTCCATCCGGCGTGCAACAACCGCAACAACCCCCAGGGCCCACCCGGCGCACTCCCGCCCGCTCCCATTCTTCCCATTACTCCTCTTACTCCCATTATTCCCACCTTACGCCGCAGTATCCGCAGAAACCGCAACAACCGCACAAACCCCCTTTCCAACCGATCCGCCAATTCCTCAAAATCCACCAATCTTCCTCCCTTTGCGCCTCCGCGCCTTTGCGTGAGACCACAGTTCGATCCGATCAATCCGCAAAAACCCCCAATACCGTCTTGGAAGCGGCTCTGGGGAGAGACCACCTACAAGTTGCGCATCCGCAGATGAAGCACAACGAAGACGGCGCGCTGGCCGTCCCCCTCCCGTACCAATTTGTGAGTCCGTTATTGTCCCTTCAACGCCAGGATCAGCTCCTTCAGGCCGGCCGGCCGGGGGCGGGTGCGGCTGAAGAGGATCCCGAGCGGGCGCGTGAGCTTGGGCGTTTCGATGGGGATGATGGCGAGCTGGCCGTTTTGCACCTCGAGGGTGACGGTGTTGGACGGGACGATGGAGACGCCGCTCTCGATTTCCACGGCGCGTTTCACGGTTTCGATGTTGTCGAACTCGGCGACGTGGGTGACGCGGACGTTGTTTTCGCGCAGGGTGCGGTCGATCACCTTGCGAGTGGGGGTGTCGGGCTCGAAGGAGATGAAACGTTCGCCGTTGAGGGCATCCAGCGTGGCGGAGGCCTTTTGCGCCAGGGGGTGGCGGGGGTGGCAGATGATGGCGAGACGGTCTTCGTCGAAGATCTCGAAGGTGACGAGGGCGTTTTTGGTCGGGTAAGCCACCAGGCCGATGTCGGCTTCGCCGCCTTGGACCATTTCGTAGACCTGGGGCGAGCGCCGGTAGTCGACGCGGATGTCCACTTTGGGGTGGGCATTGCGGAAGGCCTTGAGGCGCGGTGGCAGCTCGTGGAGCCCGATGCTGTAGATGCTGGCGATTTTGATTTCGCCGGCGATGATGTTCTTGAGCTCGTTGAGACGGCCCTCGAACTCGTTCCATTGATCCAGGATGGACTTGCACGTCTTGTGAAAGGCCATGCCCTCCGGGGTGAGGGAGAGGTTGCGGCGGCCGCGCTCCACGAGGGTGCACTTGAACCGCTCTTCCAGAGCACGGATCTGTTGACTGACGGCACTTTGGGTAATGCCGTTGACTGCCGCGGACTTGGAGAAACTACCAGTTTCAACAAGGTCGCAGAATACCTTGAATGTGTCGATATACATGGGGTTTATTACGAACAGGTGGGGCTGTCCGTAGATCTACTTATAGGAATCGCTTCACTTCCCGACAATACCAGCGACATGACATTAAGTTTACTTTCACAGCGGCTTGAAGCGGTGAGAACGGCTATCGCCGGGGCGGCCTCACGGGCGGGAAGGGCGGCGGCGGACGACGTGACATTGGTGGCGGTGTCCAAGACGCATCCGCCTGAAGCCGTGCGGGAAGCAATGGATGCCGGGCAGGCGGTTTTCGGAGAAAGCCGGGTGCAGGAGGCACGGGCGAAAATCCCGGCCGTCGCGGGTCGCGCGAGGTGGCATTTCATTGGGCATCTACAGAAGAATAAAGTGCGCCATGCGCTCCCGTTATTTGAGCTGTTGCACGGGGTGGATTCGCTGGAGCTGGCGAAGGACGTGAACCGCATCGCGGACGAGGTGGGGGCGCATCCGCGGGTGTTGCTGGAGATCAATGTGGCGGGGGAGGGCAGCAAGTTTGGCTTCGGCCCCGAGAAACTGCGGGAGCAGATGGAGGAACTGCTGGGGCTCGGGCGGCTGAACATCGAAGGGCTGATGTGCATCCCGCCGCCGCAACCCAAGGCGGAGATGGCGCGGAAGTATTTTGTGGCGCTTAGGGAATTGCGCGACCGGGTGCAAACGGAGTTTCGGGTGCCGCTGCCGCAATTGTCGATGGGGATGAGCGGGGACTACGAAGTGGCGGTCGAGGAAGGGTCGACGCTGGTGCGCGTGGGGACGGCGATTTTTGGGGAGAGAGCCGGGAAGACGTGGAAGCCGGAGGGAGGGGAGGAGTAGGTGCGCTACGCGAACATCCAACATACGATCGGCTCGCTGGCGCGCGGAAAAAATCGCGGAAATAAAAAAGTAGGCGTCCGGAGGGGGAGGGTGCGGCGAATTCGTCGATGCACCATTGGCGAGAGGAAGTTCGAAACCGCAAGTTCGGGCATTAATTGCTGGTGGTGCATCTTTTTGTACGGGGGATCGGCAGAATGCGTGTGCGCCGAGCGCGCCCATGTGAGAACCGGAGGCTCTCAGTGGTTGGCGCCTGCGGCGGATATTTTTGCATGGTGCGACGGAGCGCCCCATCCACCGAAAATCGGGCGCGTTTCGAGGCGCCTACTTCGCCGGCTTGGCGGGTTCCTTGGGGGCGTATTCGGAGGCGACGGGGGTTGGGGGTGGGGTCGCGGCTGGCGGGGTGAGGCCGGCGGCGCGCATCGCGTTGTGGAGAGCGGTGAGGGTGGCAGGAGAGGGTTTGAAGTTGCCGACGCGGTAGCCCTCGGCGATGCGGATCGGGGTCCAGCCCCATTTGTTGGACTTGTTCCACGTTTCGACTTTGGCGCCTTTGGCGGCGAGGAGGTCGACGATTTTTGGGAGATTTTTGTAGGCGGCGCCGTGCATGGCGGTCTCGCCGTTTTTGTCGATGGCGTTGAGATCGGTGCCGAGGGAGAGGAGGTAATTCACGGCTTCCACGGCTTCTTCCTCGGTGCCGGCTTCCTCGGTGGGGGCCATCGTGCCGAGGCCGGCGGCGGCCATGAGCGGGGTGGCGCCGTCGGCGTTGGGGATCTTTGGGTCGGCGCCGAGCTCGACGAGCAGGCGCAGGTAAGGGGTGTCGTCGGTGACGGCGGCGAGCAGGAACGGGGTGGCGCCGGTGCGGTTGAGCTGGGCGCGACCGGATTTGCCGGTCTTGAGGCGGGCGTTCACGTCGGCGCCACGGGCGACGATCTTGCGGACGAAGTCCAGGCTGCTGAGATTGCCGGAGCCGATCGGCGGCGGGTCGCCGTCGTCGCCGTCGCCGCGGTTGGGTTTGCGCACCCAAGTAAGCGCGTGCAGCGCGGTGAAGCCGGAGCGCTGGTCGTTGGGGTCGGCGCCGGCGTTGACGAGCGCGAGGGCGAGTTCGAGGTGGCCGTTCTCCACCGCAAGGATGAGCGGGCTGGTGCCGGGGCGGGCGCTTTTGCCGTTGGGATTCTTGGGTTCCATCGTGCCGTTCACGTCGGCGCCGGCTTTGAGCAGGGCGAGTGTGGCGGCGGTGCGGCCTTCGCGCACGGCGAAGAAGAGCGCGGTGAAACCGGAGTCGAGGCGCGCGTGCAAATCGGCGCCGGCGGCGAGGAGCGTTTCGACGACTTCGGCGTGGCCATCGGCGGCGGCCCACATGAGGGCGTTCTGGCCGCGGTCGTCCTTGGCGTTCACTTTGGCGCCGGCGGCGAGCAGCGAATTCACGGGGGCGACGCGGCCGGTGCGGGCGGCGGTCATGAGGGAAGTTTCGCCGCCGCGGAGCGTGGTGTTGGCGTCGGCGCCGGACTTGAGCAAAAGATCGACGAGGGCGGCGTTGCCGTTGACGCAAGCTTCGTGGAGCGGGGTGACGCCGTAGCGGTTGGCGGCCTTTGCGTTGGCGCCGGCGGCGAGCAGAGACTTGGCGGCTTCGGTGTGGTCGAAGTGAGCGGCCCAGTGGAGGGCGGTCATGCCGTCGGGTTGGGCGGCGTTGACGTCGGCGCGATCGGCGATGAGTTTTTGGAGGGCGGGCCAGTTTTGTTTTTCGGCGAGTTCGGCGAGGGGGGAATCGGCGAAGGTGAGAGTCGGGAAGGCGAGGAAAAGTAGGATCCGGAGGATCAATTTGAATTTGATCACACCACACGCAGCAAGCTGCGCCATGCCACAAAGCGGTAGCAAGCTACCGCACTCCAAATTGCTGGTCGCCAAGCGGGTGCTCACTTTGAATTTGGAAATACTACAGGGAGGCGGGTTCGAAGAGGCTTTCGACTTTGCCTTTGCTGTCGGCGAACGAGTCGAGGCGGACGCCGACTTTGTCGAGGAGGGTGAGGTGGAGATTGGCGAGCGGGGTGACTTTGGGGAATTTGAGGTGGCGGTTGCCTCTGTGGCCGCCAGCGGCGCCGCCGGCGACGAGGATGGGGAGGTTGGTGTGGTCGTGGACGTTGGGGTTGCCCATGCCGCTGCCGTATAAATAAAGCGAGTGATCGAGGAGGGAGCCGTTGCCGTCGGGGGTGGCTTTGAGCTTGGCGAGGAACTCGGCGAAGAGGGAGACGTGGAATTGATTGATTTTCGCCATCTTCGCGATCTTTTCCGGGTCGTTGCCGTGATGCGTGAGCGGGTGGTGCGGGTCGGAGATGCCGATTTCGGGATAGGTGCGATTGCTGGTTTCGCGCGCGAGCTGGAAGGTGATCACGCGCGTGACGTCGCCCTGGAAGGCGAGCACCTGCAGGTCGAACATGAGGCGCGCGTGATCGGCGTAGGCGGCGGGGACGCCGATGGGGCGGTCGAGATCGCGGAGCGGGTGCTCGGCGGCATCGGTCTCGGCTTTTTGGATGCGCCGCTCTACTTCGCGCACGGTCTCGAGGTACTGGCCGACTTTGGCGCGGTCGCCGGGGCCGAGTTGCTTTTGCAGGCGGGCGATGTCGTGGTTGAAGGAGTCGAGCAGGCTCGCTTTTTTGCGGAGCGTGGCGCGGCGTTCGGCGGCGGTGCCGCCTTCGCCGAAGAGGCTCTCGAAGACAAGGCGCGGGTGCGCTTCCGCGGGGAGCGGCGTGGTGGGCGACGACCACGAGAGATTGTTTTGATAGACGCACGCGTAGCCGTTGTCGCACTGGCCGACGGTCTGCAGCAGGTCCATCGACATTTCGAGCGAGGGCAGTTGCGTGTCCTGGCCGAGCTGTTTCGCGGCGACTTGATCGACCGTGGTGCCGAGATGGTAGTCGGAGCTCTCGGTGAGCTTCGCGGTGGCGGCGCTGAGGAAGGCGGCGTTCGAGGTGGCGTGCGTGCCGGGGTAGGCGTTGCGCAACTCGAGGTTGGAGATCGCGGTGACGTGATCGCGCACGGGCTCGAGCGAGCTGAGGATGGGTGACAGTTCGTCGAGTTTGTCGCCGGACGGCGTCCAGCGCGTGATGTCGCAGCCCATCGGCATGAAGACAAAGCCGAGCCGGCGCACGGGCACCGCGGGCGTTTTGGCGAGCGCGGTGGCGGCGGGGATCATCGCGTCGAGCAGCGGGAGCGCGACGGTGGCGCCGAGGCCGCGCAGAAAGGTGCGGCGCGGAAGCGCTTTGCGGGTGAGAAAGTTCATAGGGCCTGGCGCATGGTGAACGGCGTGCTTTGGATTACGCCGAGGATGATGGAGGAAAAGCGGTAGTCTGCGGCCTGCGCCTCGCGCACGATCTTGCGAATCGCGGGGCCGTCGGAGGATTCAATCCCGCGGCCAAGCGCGTATGTGAGAAGTTTTTCGGCGAGCGTGCCGGCGAAGATTTCGGGGCGTTCGAGCAAGCCGCGTTCGAGGCCGGCGACGCCGGCGAACTTTTGCCCGTCGGGGAGCCCGCCGCTGGCGTCGACCGGTTTGCCTTCCTCCATTTCGCGCCAGCGGCCCACGGCGTCGAAGTTTTCGAGCGCGAGGCCGGCGGGGTCCATCATGTTGTGACAATGCGCGCACGAGGCGTTCGCGCGATGCTCGCGCAGGCGCTCGCGCACCGAGAGCGTGCCGGAGACGGTGTTGTCCTTGAGCGCGGGCGCGTCGCCGGGCGGCGGTGGCGGCGGCGTGCCGAGCAAATTGGCGAGCACCCAATGGCCGCGCAGCACGGGCGAAGTGCGATTCGCGTAGGAGGTCACGGTGAGCACGCTGCCTTGCCGCAGCAGGCCGCCGCCGCCGCGGACGCCGGCGGAGTCCATGGGCACCCGGCGGAACCGGCTGCCGTAGATGTTTGGCACGCCGTAGTGTTTCGCGAGACGCTCGTTGAGGAAGGTGTAATCGGCCTTGAGCAGGTCGAGCACGGGGCGGTCTTCGCGCAGCACGTTTTCGAAAAACAGCTCGGTTTCTTCGCGAAAGGCCTGGCGCAGATTGTCGTCAAAGTCGGGGAACTGGCGGAGGTCCGGCGTGAAGGAATCGAGGTTGCGCAGGTAGAGCCATTGGCCCGCGAAGTTGTGCGCCAGCGTGCGGGAGCGCGGATCGTTGAGCAGGCGGAGGCCTTGCTGGCGGAGGACGTCGGGTTTGGTGAGTTCGCCGCGCGCGGCGAGATCGAGCAGTTCGTCGTCGGGGAGGCTGCTCCACAGGAAAAACGAGAGACGGCTGGCGAGTTCGAGCGGGCTGAGGCGATACGCGGCGCCGGGTGGCGTGCCGGGTGGATCCTGCTCGATGCGGAAGAGGAATTGCGGGCTCGCGAGGATGGCGCTGAGGGCTGATTGGATGCCGGCCTCGAAGCCGTCGGCGGTGCGCGCGGCGCGGAAGAACTCGAGCGGTTTTTCGAGATCGGCGTCCGTCGCGGGGCGGCGGTAGGCTCGCCGGATAAGAGTGGTGAGGATTTCCTTCGCGCAGACTTCTTCCTCCTCCGGCTTGGACGGCTTCGCTGCGAAAATGCGGCGCCGGCTCGGCGTGTCGCCTGGGCCTGCGGCGGTGAAGGGGCCGTTGATCGACACCTGATAGATTGCCGGCGACTGGCGCGGGTGCCGGTGCATGTTGAAATGCGCCTGGTACGGCTGGCGTTTCGTGTCGAGCAGCTCGGTGGGCTTTTTCACAAAGGTCACGCCGAGTTGATGCGGGCCGGCCTTTACGGGCAGGCGGAATTTTAAATGCTGGTCGACGAGTTCGAAATTTTTGTGACCCTTGGGCGGAGAGACCGTGAACGATTGCACCTGCACGCGGTCGAGCAGCAGCACCAATTCGTGCGTGCCGTGCAGGCCTTCGATCTCCTCGTTGCGGTCGCGCGCGAGGCGGATCTGGATTTCGTATTCCGCGTCGCGCGGGAAGGTAAACGGAATGAGCGCGCCGCCGCGGGTGCCGAGCGGCAGCCCTTCCACGTGCTCCTCCTGCGTGAGGTCGGCCCGCACGCGAATGGTCTCGCCGCCGGCGGGCCGCGCGGCGCCCACGGCGAGGCGGCTGATTTTCTCGGCGGCGGAGAGGTAGCGGTCGAGCAGCGTGGGCGAGAGTGTGCCGAGCGTCACGTTGTCGAAGCCGTGACCGGCGTCGTCCTTGGGAAGCAGCGCCGCGGCATCGACTTCGAGGTCGAGCAAATCGCGGATGGCGTTTTGGTATTCGGTGCGCGTGAGGCGGCGGAGGGTGTCGGTGCGGCCGGGGCGCGGGTGTTGTGCGGCGGCTTCGTCGAGGGCACGCTCGAGCGGATCGAGGATCTTTCGGTAGTCGTTTTCGGTGGGGCGTTTCTTTTCCGCCGGGGGCATTTGGCGGGTGCGCAGGCGGCGGGCCACTTTTTCCCACGCGTCGGCGTGCGTGGTGAGGTCACCGGCCAGAATTGTTTCGAGATTGAGTTCGCCTTTTTTGGTGTCGGCGTCGTGGCATTGGGTGCAGTAGTCGTTGGCGAAGGCGCGCAAGGGCTCGGCGGTGGGGATTGGAGGGCTGGGTTGCTGGGAGAAAGACGTGGAACAGGCCACGAAAATCGCGAGCAGACGGCAACCGTCATGGAGCCGGGACAGGAGAGATGGAAAAGTGGAGGCGCCTCTTTTCACGAACGCTCAGGATGGCGCAGGATCGGGGAAATCCAAGCGTGGAATAGAAAACATCCAATCAGAAGGATGGCGCTTCGCGCTATAAGTATTGCCGATTGAGGACATCGGCGCTCCCAGCAGCGGCGCTCCCAACTGGTGTGGCGCTTTCCGACCGAGGGCCACTTTCCCTCAAAGGATCGCCCCCTATCCCGGTTCACGTCTCCGTATCACCCTGACAAGTTCATGCGCATGAAAACTACTCATCTTACGACCGCCTTGCTCGTTGCCGCCGCCGGGAGCGTGCTCGGGGCGCAAAATTTCGAAGTGTTCCCCGCCGAGGTGAACCTGAAGTACTTGCGGGACAGCCAGTCGATCGTGTGCCGATTCACCGAGCCGAATGGGGTGCATCGCAATGTGACCGGCGAGGCGAAGATTACCTTTTCGGATGCCACGAAGGCGAAGGTGCAGAACGGCACGGTGCTGCCGCTGGCGGACGGTGAGACGAAGATGAAGGTGGAGTTTGCCGGGCAAACGGTGGAGATCCCGGTGAAGGTGGAGGCGGTGAAGGAGGACCTGGCGATTTCGTTCCGGAATGATGTGATGCCGATTTTCATGCGCAACACCTGCAACAGTGGCGGGTGCCACGGGGCGTCGCGCGGGAAAGACGGTTTCCGGCTGTCGCTCTTCGGCTACAATCCGGATGGGGATTATTTCAACATCACGCGCGAGCAGATCGGGCGGCGCATCAATTTGGCCACTCCGGAGGCGTCGATGATGCTGACGAAGTGCTCGGGCGAGGCGCCGCATACCGGCGGCAAGCTTTTCGCGAAGGACAGCGAGAGCTACCAGCGCATCCTGCGCTGGCTGGAGGCGGGCGCACCGCAGGACGACGAGAAAAAAATCCCGACGCCGGTGAGCATCGAGGTGCTGCCCAAGCAACTGCTGCTCGAGGCGCCGGACCAGAAATTCCGGATTACGGTGCGGGCGCACTACTCGGATGGCACGGACCGCGACGTGACGGCGATGAGTTTGTTCCTGAGCAGCAACGACGGCTCGGCGAAGATCGACAAGGAAGGGATGATTACGACCGGGCAGCGCGGCGAGGCCTATGTGATGGCGCGCTACGCGACCTATACAGTGGGCACGCAGGTGATCGTGATTCCGAAGGGGCTGCAATACACCAAGCCGAAGATTGAGGAATGGAACTACGTGGACGGGCTGGTGAACGCGAAGCTCGACAAGATGCGCATGCTGCCGAGCGGGATTTGCGACGACGAAACCTTCCTGCGCCGGGCATATATCGACATCACGGGCACGCTGCCGACCGCCGAGGAAGTAAAGCACTTCATCGCGAACAAGGAGCAATCCAAGCGCGCGGCGAAGATCGACGAACTGCTGGGTCGCAAGGAATTCGTGGACCTCTGGGCGCTAAAGTGGAGCGACCTGCTGCAGGTGCGCACGGATAACAACAATCAGGGCTCCTACAAGGCGGTGCTGAGCTACTACAATTGGATTCGCGACCGGCTGGCGCGCAACGTGCCGATGAACGAAGTGGCCCGCGAGCTCATCGCGGCGAGCGGCTCGAACTTTGAAAATCCGGCGGCCAATTTCTACCAACTCGAGACGGACCCGCTGAAGCTGGCGGAAGACACGGCGCAGGCGTTTTTCGGCACGCGCATCCAATGCGCGCAGTGCCACAACCATCCGTTCGACCGCTGGACGATGGCGGACTACCGGGGCTTTGTGTCGTTCTTCACGCAAGTGGGCCGCAAGAATGGCGAGGACCCGCGCGAGCGCATCATCTTCAACAGTGGTGGTGGCGATGCGCGGCATCCGGTGACGAATGCCGTGGTGCCGCCGCGCTTCCTCGGTGAGGACGCGCCGGAAATGAAAGGCAAGGACCGCCGCCAGGTGCTGGCGGACTGGGTGGCCTCGCCGAAAAATCCGTTCTTCCCGCGCCACATCGCGAACCTCGTGTGGGCGCAATACATGGGCCGGGGCATCGTGGAACCCGTGGACGATTCACGGCTGTCGAATCCGCCGAGCAATCCCGAGCTGCTGGACGCGCTCGCGGCCAAACTGGTGGAATACAATTACGATCTGCGGAAGACGGTGCGCGACGTATGCAACAGCGCGACCTACCAGCGCACGACGCGGGTGAATGATTCCAACCAGCTCGACGAGCGCAATTTTGCGCACGCGACGGTGCGCCGCATGCGCGCCGAAGTGATGCTCGACGCGATCACGCAGGTGACCGAGACGAAGGACAAATATCGCGGGCTGCCGCTCGGCGCGCGCTCCGTGGAGATCGCGGACGGCAAGACGAGCAACTATTTCCTGACGACGTTTGGCCGCGCGGACCGCGAGACGATTTGCTCGCGCGAGCAAGTGGGGCCGACGCTCAGCCAGGCGCTGCACATGCTCAACGGCGACACGGTGGAGAACAAGATCAGCAGTGGCGGCGTGGTGCAGAAGCTGATGAAGGCCAACATGACGCCGCGCGAAATCGCGTCGGAGCTTTATATGCGTTGCTTTGGCCGCGCGCCGACTGAACAGGAACTGCGCAAGCTGGAAGAACACTGGGGCGTGACGGAGGAGCAGCCGAAGGTTTACACGGACATCTTCTGGGCGTTGATGAACGCCAAGGAGTTCATGTTTAATCACTGAGGCGGGCTATTCCCGCTCGGGGCGATCGAGTTGTTCGCCGGTCATTTCTTCGTATTCGATCAGGTGATCGGGCCGCAGGGGCTCGGTGACGCGGTAGTCTTCGCCGAACCATTGGCCGAGGTCCACGAGCTTGCAGCGTTGCGAGCAGAAGGGGCCCAGCGGGGGCGCGTTGAAGTCGCTGGGCTTTCCGCAGATTGGGCATTTGAGCGTGGCTGGCATGGGGGAAGGATAGCGTGAGCGCGGGAGGAATTCTGCATGAAATCGTCTGGCGGCCCAGGCACCCCAAAGGCCTCGCCGCACGCAGCAGGCTGCGACCACCACAAGGCGGCAGCAGGCTGCCGCAGTCCAAGGTGCATCTCGCGTGCAGCCCCACGGGATCAGGCTGGCAGGACCTCGGTGAGGCCCTGCCACAGGGCTTCGGCGGCGGCGGCGAGCTGGGCGTCGGTCGCGCAGTAAGGCGGCATCAGCACGAGGACGTCGCCGATGTTGCGGGTGAGCAAGCCGTATTTGCGGGCGGCTTCGCAGACACGGAAGCCAACGCGGCGGCCAGCGGGGAAGGGGCGGCGCGTGGCGAAATCCTCGACCAATTCGATGGCGCAGATGAGGCCTTCGCAGCGGATGTCGCCGACGTGCGGATGCTGCCAAAAGCGTCGCGCGAGCGCGTGGAGTGTTTGGCTGCGCGCATGAATGTGCTCGCGGGTGTGCGTGGTCTGCAGGAGGCGCAAGCTGGCGCGAGCGGCGGCGGCGCCGAGCTGATTGCCGCTGTAGCTATGGCCGTGGAAGAAAGTTTTCCATTCCTCGAAGGCGCCGAGGAAGGCGGAGAAAATCTCCTCGCTCGCGAGCGTTGCGGCGAAGGGCAGGTAGCCGCCGGTGATGCCTTTGCCGAGCGCGACGACGTCGGGCTGCATTTGCTCGTGGTGCGCGGCGAACATGGCGCCGGTGCGACCAAAGCCGGTGAGCACTTCATCGAGCATGAGCCACACACCGCGGGTGCGGCACAGATCGGCGATGCGCTCGAGATAGCCGTGGACGTGCATGGACATGGAGCCGGCGCCTTGCACGCGCGGCTCCAGCACGAAGGCGCTTGCGGTGGGGCCGGCTTCGTCCAGTGCACGCTCGGCCTCGCGCACGCACTCCCATTGGCATTGGCGGGCGTCGCGGGCGTCCGTGCCTCGCTCCGGCTGGGCGCGGTTGAAGGGGCAGCGGTAGCAGGCGGGCGACGGGACTTCGCGCGTGGGAAACATGAGGCCGCGATACACGCCGTGAAACACCGGGCTGTGGCCGGCGCTCATCGCACCGACGGTGTCGCCGTGGTACCCGGCGGCGATGGAGAGGATCGTGGTGCGTTCGGCCTCGCCGCGCTGCTGGCGCGCTTGATGCATCATTTTCAGGCCGGCTTCGATGGCGGTGCTGCCGTCGTCCGAGAAGAAGGCGCGCCAGCCATTGGGTTCCGCGGATTGTGTGAAGGCGGCGAGCAATTCGCGCGCGTATTCCGGGACGACGTCATTCGTGAGGCCGAGGAAAGAGGTGTGCGCGACGCGGTCGAGTTGCGCGCGGAGGGCGGCGTCGATCTCCGGTCGCCGGTGGCCGTGGAGATTGGTCCAGATGGAAGAGTTGCCGTCGAAATACTCGCGGCCCTGATCGTCGCGGAGGACGGCACCTTCGGCTTCCACGATCACGAGGGGATCGCCGGCGCACCATTCGCGCATCTGCGTGAATGGGTGCCAGACGTGACGGCGATCGAGGTCGGCGGGAGGCATTCAGTGAGCAGTAAGCAGTAAGCAGTAAGCAGTCGCAAGCGTAGCCCGGGGCGCGGAGTGGTGGTCGTGACGTGCTGAATTCTTTGTGGTCTATTGCGACGGAGATCAGCCCGCAGCCTCCCGGCTGCAGCTACATTGGGGGGCACGCTCTTGCGACTGCTTACTGCTCACTCACTTCCTGCTCACGCCTTCCAACTCCGGCGCCGCAGGAAGATGTCCACGGGCATGAGGGCGAGAGCGGCGATGAGGAGCCAGTTGGTGAGGTCGCGCGGGCGGCGGGCAACGGTGCCGGGATTGGTGAAGACTTCGGCGGGGGCGGGGGCGAAGCGACCGGCGCCGGCGGCGGCGATTTCGCGGAGGAGCGGTTCATTCGTGTCGGTGCTCAGGAACTCGCGCGGGTAGCTGCGCGTGTGGGCGAGCGCGAGGCCGCCGTCGGGTAAGTCGGGCGAGCTGATGTTGATGACGGTGGTGCCTTCCTCCGGGAGGCGCAGGCTCGCGCGATAGCTGCCGGGCGCGTCCTGCGTGGCGGCGAGACTTTGCGTGGCGTCGTCGGGCGTGCGCGCGGTGACGGTGATCGGCAGGCGATTGCGGAAGCCGCCTTCGGGTGACACGGCATCGACACGCAAGTCGAGGCGGTCGCCGTTTTCGCGACGGGTCACGTCGAAGGCCGAGGGGCCGCTTTTGCGCAGGAGACCGCGCACGCATTGCGCCCAGAATTTTGTGTAGCCGGGCCAGGTCATCCACTCGCCAGCCCAGCGGGCCTTGGCGTCGCTGGTGAACGCGGCGGTTTGCCCGAGGCCGTAGCGCCAGGTCGCGAGCAGCGGTTCGCCGCGCTCGGTGGCGAGCAGCACCTCGGCGGTCGGCTTGGGCTTGGTGGCGTTGTAGCCAAGCAGCAGCGGGCTTTGCGCCCAATCGATGCCGGAGGTGAGCGGATGGCGCAGCACCGGGAGCGCTTGCGTGGGCTCCTCGACGAGCGACGACTGGGTGACCTTCATCGTCTCGGTGGAAAAAATTTGCGGCAGCGTGGTGGCGTCGCTGGTGAGATAAAACCGGCCCTGCCCGCGCTCGGCGAGCTGGCGGAGAAAGAGCGTGTCCTTGTCCTGCTCCGCGCCGAGCGCCACCACGCTCGTGGTGATTTTCAGCGAGACCATGGCGCTCACGAGTTCCAGCGCGGTGCCGCTGCCTTGCGCGCCATCGGGTTGTTCGCCCGCGCGCTTTTCCTCCGCGTCGGCGGCGTCGGAGAAAAGGATGACGTGCTTGATGCGCGCGTTGATGTCGCGCAGAGCCTGCATGGATTCGGCGAGCGACGTGTAGACGTAGATGCCGCCGCCGCCCGCGGTGATGGAGAGGATTTTCTGGGCGATGGGTTCCTTCGCGCCGTGGCGGGCGAGCGGCGCGACGACGTGCACGCGCGTATCCACCGCGAACACACCGAAATAATCGCGCGGGCTAAGGACGTTGAGCGCGAGGGCGGCGCCTTGATCCGCGAGCGCCATCTTGGTCTGGCCGGCGACTTGCGCGGTCATGGAGCCGGAGCGATCCAGCACGATGAGCAACGCGACGGTCGGCAGTTCCTGGCGGTCATTGTGCTCCATGCGCACGGGCAGCATTTGCTCGATGGGAGTGCGCGAATAGCCGCCGACGCCAAAGCTATTCTCGCCGCCGAGCAGCATGAAGCCGCCGCCAAAATCCTGCACCCATCGGCGGTAGAGTTCCATTTGCTCGCGCGAGAGCGTGAGCGCGGAGAGGTCGCTGAGCAGGAACAAATCGAATTGCTGCAAATCCTCGAGCGTGCGCGGCATGCCATTGGCGCCGCGCAGATCGACCTGGATGCGCTCCGTCTGCAGCGCGCTGGCGAGCGGCCGCGCTTTTTCGGCGTCGCCATCCACGAGCAGCACGCGCGGCTGGCCGCGGAGGCTCGCCACGGCGCTGGCGCGATTGTTTTCCAGCGAGGTGTCCTCGTTGGGGAAGATCTCCACGTCGTACTGCACGAAGGAGCCGTCGGGCCGAAGCGCCGGCGCGGAGAAGGGATTGTCACCGGGCTTCAAATCCATCTCGCGCTCCGCGATCAGGAACTGGCTTTGGTAGAGGCGCACCTTCGCCTTGGTGGCCACGTTGCTGCGCAAATTGGCGGAGAGGTCGAAGGGTTCGCCCTGCTTGAGCCGCGCGGGAACGTTCACGCGCTCGACGAGCACCTCGGGCTTTTGGGGATTGCGCAGCGGGACGGTCCACACTTCCACGCCGGCGCGGGCAAGGCGGGCGGCGGTTTCGACGGCGCGGCCACCGGTGTCGTTGCCGTCGCTCAGGAGGATCACGCGCCGAGATTGACCCGCCGCAAAAAGGGACCCGGCGAAATCGAGCGCGCCGCCCACATCGGAGGCGCGTGCGTTTTTGACGGCCGGCCAATCCATCAGCACGGCCTGCTCGGCGGGCGGCTGCCACATTTCCGCGCCCTGGCCGAAGCCGACCACGCCCGCGCGATCGCCCGCGCGCTGAGCCGGCAGGGCCGCGGCCACAAAGTCGCGGGCTTGCTTCGCTGCTTCCGGCGAAACGCTCGCCGAACTGTCGACGACGAAGAGCACGCCGAGTTCGGTGGAGGGCATCAGCGCGCGCAGGCCGGTGAGCGAAAGGATGAGCAGGCTGAGGATGAGCGTGCGCAGGACGAAACAAACGCGGCGCTGGGCGGGAGTGAAGTCGGCGAGGGAGCGCCGGTGGCCGAGCGCCACCAGCGGCAGCGCGAGCAGCCCGAGTAGGAGCCACGGGCGCGCGAGGTCGAGGCCGGCGAGGGACGCGATCATTCCGTCTTCCTCCGGTGAAACATCCACCATTCGGCGGTGAAGAGGAAAAGCGCGGCGACGGAGAGCCATTGCCAGGGCGGCAGACCGGCTAAGCTGGTCACGGAGCTTACGGCAGCGACGTCGTCCTGGCGGCCGGTGGCGGCGCGCAGATCGGATTCCGCAGCACTGAAAGTATTCACGGCCACCCAGCGATTCGCTTCGCCGGAGGTGAGCGCGTAGTAGCCGTTGCGCACGGGCTGAAATGCGCGCGTGAGGTTCGTCTCGGGAAAGCGCGGCGGCGGAGTGGTGAACGGCTCGGCGGCCATGCGCTCCCCGGGGCCGAGCGTGATGGTTTCGCCGGCCGGCACGGAAGCGGTGGAGTCAGTCTGTTCGCCCGAGAGCCAGCGAATCGTGTTGTTGATCAACAGCGGGAACGCCACGCGCAATGGCAGGTCGCTCTCGAGCACATCGAAGGCGAGCGCGGCCATCCGCTGGCTTTTGCGTTCGCCGACGATCAGCAACGGATGGTCGAAGGAACGCATCGGCGCGCGGAAGGTCCAGCCGTCCCGCGGCTCCGGCAGGGCGAGCCCGGCGGCGTGAAGGATGGACACATTTTGCAGGCTCACGTTGCGCGTCGCGGGATGCGCGGCGTCGAGCTCGGTAACCATTGGGGCCTCCAGCTTGGCGCCCGTCGGGAATGGCGTCGATTTGAGGAAGAGATAGTTGCCCTCGGCGCTTTTGAGATCGAAGCCGGCGGGCAGCGAGCCGTCGAAGATGATGGTCTCAAATTTCGGCGCCAGCGTGGGCTGCCAGGCGTCCGGCGTGATGACTTGGTACTTCACCGTCACATCGACGGCCAAAAGCTTTTCGAGAAACGGGCTGCCGTTGGAAACGAGCAACACGCGCGCGGGGCGGGCGGGCGGGAGCAGCGCGTAGGCGGTGTTGTCGACGGCGAGCGCGTCCGCAGCAGTGAGGTGAGCGGTAAGCCAGCCGCGCGCGTTGCGGCCGGGGTGTGGGACGCTGGCGAGGATCTCCTGCCGGCGCTGGCCCGGCGCGAGTGTGTAAGGGCGGACCTCGAGCGGGCGGCCGTCGAACGCGAGCTCGACGTCGGTCGTCACGGCAGTCGCGCCGAAGTTTTGCACTTCGAGCAGCACTTCGCTCGTCTCCGGGCTCGCGGGCAGCGGGCGCGTGGCGAGGCGCGTGATGGCGACGTTGTCGCGCGGAGATCCCACGAGGCGGGTGGTGATTGACGCGGATTTTGGGTCGCGATTGGCCGGCAGGCGATCGCTGATGAGCACCACGTTTCTTGTGCCCTGCCGACTGGCTAGAAGCGCATCCGCGAGCCGCAGCGCGGCATCAATGTCACCGGTGCAGTCCACAGGTGCCGCAGATTTCAGCGCATCCAGCAGCGGCTTTTCATCCGCGGAAAAAGGCACGGCCACGGCGGCATTGGCTTCGAGCAGGATGAGCGCGGTTTGCTGCTGTTCCGAGGCACCCCGGGCCTGCGCGCGTGCAATCTCCAGGGCCTTGGCAAAGCGCGTCTGGCCGTCGGGCTCCGTGGCTTGCATCCGCGCGCGGGCGTCCAGCACGATCACGGTGCTGGCGCCGGAGGGCAGTTCGCGCTGCAGGGAAGGCCGCGAGAGAGCGCCGACGATGAGCGCGAAGATGAGCAAGTGCAGCAGCAACGAGAAGATGTTGCGCAGCCGGCGGAACAAGGCGCGCCGGCTGGTTTCCTGGAGGGCACGCTGCCAGAAAAGATGCGTGCTCACGGAGAGCGTGCGCCGCTTGTGGCGCAGGAAGTAGAGCAGCACGATGATCGGCGCACCGGCGAAAAACCACACGGCCCATGGCTGGAGGAAGGTCATGGGATTGGAAAACGCCCAACGCTCAACTTGGGAATCGTCGACTGCGAGAAAAATCGTGGCAGAATAAAGCTCATCGCAGGATCATGCCGCCGCGCAGGACGCGCAGGACGGTGTCTTCGAAGGGAACGTCGCTCGTGAGGCGGGCGTGGGCGATGCCGCGCTGGAGGCAGAAGCGCTCCAGAGATTCGTTGAAAGTAGTGACCTCTTCGCGGTAGCGGCGGAGCAGCGCTTCATTCGCAGTGACTTCCATGGGCTCGCCGGTTTCCGTTTCCACGAGGCGGAGGTCGCCGAGGTCCGTGGGCGCGAGCTCGGCGGGATGCAGCACTTGCAGCACCTGCACCTCGAAATTGGAATGCCGCAGCAGGTTCAGCGGTTCCTCCCATCCGGCGGGGTCGAAAAAATCGCCGAGCAAAATCACTAGGCCGCGCCGTTTCATGCGCTGCGTGAAGGCGCGGACGCAATCGAGCAAACGCGTCGCGCGCTCGCCGGCGGGCGGCTGGCGCAAGAACTCCAGTACGCTGTGAAACTGTGTCTTCCCGCGCGCCACGCCGAGTTCGCCCTGCAATTTCGTCGCGAAAAAATGGATGTTCACCGCGTCGAGATTGGCGAGCGCGATGTAGGCCAGCGCGGCGGCGAGCCGGCGGGCGGCGTCGAATTTCGGCTCTCCGGATTCGTACGCAGGCGCCCAGCGCATTGAGCCGCTCGCATCGATCAGGATGCTCACCGGAAGATCCTGCTCCTGCTCGTAGAGCTTCACGAACAGGCGATCGAGGCGCGCGTAGGCCGGCCAGTCGATGCGGCGCAATTCGTCGCCGGCGCTGTATTCGCGGTAGTCGGCGAATTCCAGGCTGCTGCCCTGCTGGCGGCTGCGGCGCTCGGCCCGCCGCTCGCCCCGCGCAAGCTTCCGCGCGAGCAAGTGCAACTGCTCCAGCTTCGCGAGAAACGCGGAGTCAAACAGCGTTTCCTCGCTGGTCCCCAGGGCCGCCGTGCTCACCGGGTGAGGAATTCGGTGGGCGCCGAGGCCAGGGGGCCTCGGCGGGGAAGTGCGAAGTCAATCATGCCCTGCCACTACGCCAGCGCCCGCCGGAGCGCAAATGCGGAATCCTCAGGCTTGGTTCAAGACCTCGCGGACCTTTTGCGCGACGGTGGCGACGCTGTAGGGCTTTTGCAAAAAGGAGATGCCGGCATCGAGGTCGCCGCGTTGGAGGATGGCGTCCTCCGTGTAGCCGCTGCAAAAGATAATCCTGGCCTTCGGATGCAGCGGGCGGATTTGCTCGGCCAACTCGCGTCCGCCCATCTGGGGCATCACCACGTCCGTCAGGACCAGGTCGATTTTCAAGTCCGGGTTGTCGTGCAAGAGCTGGATCGCTTCGCACCCGTTTTCGGCGCACAGGACGCGGTAGCCGAGTTCCCCGAGGACCATGTTGCCGAGTTCGCGCAGCATCGGCTCGTCCTCCACCAGCAACACGGTTTCGTGCCCTTGCGGCAGCGCGGCGGGCGCCTCCGTTTTGGGCATTGAAGCCGCGGCCTTTTGGCAGCGTGGCAAGTAGACGCGAAACGTCGTGCCCAGGCCCGGCTCGCTGTAGACGGCGATGTGCCCGCCGCTTTGCTTGATAATCCCGTGGCAGGTCGCGAGACCGAGCCCGGTGCCCTTGCCTGGTTCTTTCGTAGTGAAGAACGGCTCAAACAAGCGCTTCTGCACCTCGGGCGGCATGCCGCAGCCGGTGTCGCTCACGGCAAGCACGACGTACTCGCCGGGCTGAACCTCCTGGCGTAGACGGGTGTAACTTTCGTCCAGCGTGGCGTGCCGCAAATCGATGGTCAGGCTGCCGCCATTCGGCATCGCGTCGCGCGCGTTGACGGCGAGGTTTAGCAGCACTTGCTCAAGCTGGTGCAAATCCGCTTTTACTGTGTCGACTGGCTCGTGCGTCACCGTGCGCAGGTCGATGCGCTCGCCCAAGAGGCGGCACAGCATATTCTCCATGCTGGAGACCACCTCGCCCAAATTCAGCACCCGTGGCCGGAGCACCTGCTTGCGGCTGAACGCCAGCAACTGCTGCGTGAGCGCCGCGGCGCGTTCGCCGGCCGTCTTGATCTCCGTGAGGATCGCGGACGCTTCGTGGCCGGCGGGCAGCTTGCCCACGGCGATGTCCGCGTAGCCGAGGATGGCGGTGAGGATGTTGTTGAAATCGTGCGCCACCCCACCGGTGAGTTGCCCGAGGGCCTGCACCTTTTGCGATTGCTGCAATTGCTCTTCCAGGCGCCGCTGGTCCGTGACATCGCGGCTGTTGAATACGATGCCGCGCACCGCCGGATCGTTGAGGAGGTTGTTCCCGCGTCCCTCCAGGATGCGGTAGGTGCCGTCCTTGTGGCGAAAGCGGAAGCTCAGGATTGGCGTGTGCCCGTGATTTTGTAGCGCGACGAGGAAGGCCTCTTTGACGACGGGAGCATCCTCGGGGTGGACAAATTCAAACGCGTTGCGGCCGCGGTAGTCGCTTTCCACCCAACCCAGCACGGTACGAATCGACTTGCTCTCGAAGCGAATCGTCCCGTCCGCATCCAGAATCGTGATCAGGTCCAGCGCGTACTCGGAGAGGTGCCGAAAATACATTTCGCTCGTGTGCAAACGCTCCACCTCGGCCCGGAGTGCGACCAATTCCGCGTAGGTGCCGGCCTCTTCCATCTCGAGCGAGGAGGTGGGAAGGGACGAGACATTCTCGTCGGCTGGGGAAAGGTTGGCCGTCGGCAACGAGAGCATGGGAATTGTTTCAGAATGGAAATAGCAGAGGGGCTGCCATGGGGTGCAGAGGTTTTGCTTAACAGCTTGGACACAAAAGTGATTCATACCCTGCTGTTCGTGCCAAGGGCATGGCTTGTTACAGTCCTCGCCTCCCTCAGCAACAACCTCCACCGCCACAGCAAGATTCCTCACTGGCGGCTCCCGCAGGCACGCAGAGTTCCTTGGCCAGACAATCCGTGTGCTTGACCCCGAGATCAAAGATCAGCCGTTTGCCCTCAATGCGGGCCTGGAAGACCGGAAATTGGGACAGCAGCCCGTCTTCGTATTCAATCTCCACGTCGAGGTCGTCGGTCCCGAGGATCGGCTGCGCCTTGACGAGAATTGCCGCCAGACTTCCGGGCAGAAGCCGGTGTTCCACATCTTCGGCCACCCAGGCTTGGAGCGTGCAGGCCGAGGTCGACCTGAGGGTGCTTCCGCAATCGATGAACCGGCGATCGGTCCTGCCAACCTCGGTGATGTGCGCGTGGACAGGGATTCGACCGCCGTCCGGCAGGACAAAACAGAGTTCGTGATCAGGTGCGGATTTCAGGTGCTCTTGGAATTCAGATACTTTCATAGGATAGGATTTTCGATGGCGTCCCAAGGATTCAACGAGATGAGCAGCACTGCGGCAGAGCATCGCCGATCCACTCGATATCCGCATCCAGCGCCTCCAGTGCCGCGAGGTCCCTCTTGAATTGCGCATCACTCGTGGCGCAATCTTGCAGGCAGCGAAGGTTCAGCTCGAGTTCCCGGGGAGGCTCCTGGGGCAGCCGATAAATCATCCAGTTCTGAAACCGGCTGGCTTCGACCATGCCCCGATCCTTGAGGTAGCCGAGGTGTTTCGAGATTTTGACCTGAGACTCGCCGAGAATCGTCTGAAAATGGCAGACGCACAGGGGGCTGCGGGTCAGCAGATGCAGAATCCGCAGACGGGTTCGGTCACAGAGACATTCGTAGATTTCGATCAACTGCACGGCAGAATACTACCAAAAAGGTATATACCTACAAGAGAATATATTGTTTTCTTCGCATAACCCGCAAAAGGTGACCAGTAAAAATGGGGAAACAAACATGGCGATTTGGTGGCACAGATGGCGATTGGAAGGCGAACTTCACTGCTTTTCTTCCGACAGAAGGAGTTTCTCGCCGACGCTGCGGAAATTTCAGCCGACCGAGTCGACCCCTGAAATATGTCTTTAAGCCGATGAATCATCGAGTTTTCAGATTAACTGACTCCAGGTGAGGCCTTTGCGCGGATCGTGGCAGTGTCGCAAATCGAGTGCTTTTGAGCCGGATGGCGGACATTTTCGCGGGTTTCGGCGGCGATTTCGCAACGGAACCGAGACGTAACGTTGCCTCCACACGACTGTCAATATGCGTCGCTAACAAGTCACAGCAAACGCCTTTACCGTACCTTGCTAGGTTTCTAGGGAGTTTGGGTGAGTTTGCGGCGCTGTCCCGTTGCGCCGCCGGCTCGGATCACCAAACCACCAAGAACCATCCACATGAACATGAAATCCACTGGAACGAAAGTTTTCCTCGCCCTCGCCGGCGCGGTTTGGCTCGTTCCTGCCTCATCCCAGGCCGCGCTCGTCTACGCCGATGGCGACGTGCTCCTCGGTTTCCGGGCCACGGGCGGCACGGGGGGCTCGACCAGCTACCTCGTGAACCTGGGCAACATCACCCAGTTCCTGGCGGCTGATTCTTCCAATACCGTCCTGACCCTGGACTCGGAAATCGGCAACATTGGCGCGGACCTCGTCGCCAACTATGGCGGCTCCTGGAACACCCGCGTAGACGTGTTGTGGAGCACCACGGGCGTACAAAAGATCGGTGGGGGCGGCTTGGCGAGCAACACGATACTGGCCAGCCGGTCGTCGTACGTCGGCTATCAGGCCTCCGCTCCTTGGGTGAGCCCCAGCGCGTTTGGCGCTGGCGCCCCCGCAGGCAAATTGCAAAGCGAAGCCCAGAAGTACCTGGCGGGAACGGATGGCTCGGGACAGACGGAATCGACCAACAGCCTCTACGCCTTGATCCAACCGAACTCGGTGGCCAACGATCACCGTTCGTTCCAGCCCGGGGGAGAAAACACCACCGGCCTGTCCGCCTACGGCTACTTCAACGATGCGTATGGCGTGGAAAGCAACTTCGGCAATGGCGGCGTCGGAGGGACGGCGCTCGACTTCTATGTGCTGCAACCCGGCTCGGGCAACGGCGACTTCATCGGGCAGTTCACCATTTCCAACACGGGCACCGTGACTTTCACGCCGGACGGCGTGCCGGAGCCGGCATCCTTTCTCGCCTTCGGCGTGGGGACGCTCGCGCTCGCCAGCACCCGGCGCCGCCAAACCATCCGCTAATTCCTTCTCCTCAACACTCCACCATAAATTAGAACCATGAAAGTACACCAAATCCTCGCTCTAGGCGCCGCGGCGCTCTTCGGCATCTCCTCGGCAAAAGCCGACACTGTAATCCACATCACCGGCTCCACGGCCTTCCGTGGCGCCACCGTCACTGCCATAACCAACGTCCTCGGCGGCGCGGCTGCCGTGAAGTCGGCATTCCAAACCAGTTCGGGAGCGAGTGCCACCGCCTCGGGTCGTTGCGTTATCCAGGGCAGCGTGGCCTCAATTCCGGCGGCTGGCGTCGTGACTGTAAAGTGCTCGTGGAGCGGCTCGACCGGCGGAATCAAGACGGTCGTCCAAAACATCGATGTAACGACTTGGATGTCGATCACCAACCTCGGCGCTGCGGGTTCGCCCAACGGCTTGGCGGATGGTGCGATTTCCTACAGCCTCGATACCGGGACCTTCTCCGGTGAAACCCCGAAGGCCGACGTTTGCATGATGGACAGCTCCCAAGCGGCAACCGGTTTTACGTCGACGTTGTTGACGGAAACACGGGTCGGGGTGATCCCATTTGAGTTCATCGCCAACAACTACTCTCCCGGTGCGGATCCCGGCATCACGAACATGACGTCGTTGCTCTACCAGGCGATTGCCTCGGGCGGCGCTCCCCTTTCCCAATTCAGCGGCCTCGCCGCCGACAGTGGGATTGCTGTTTACGCGGTGGGCCGCGATTTTGACTCGGGAACGCGTCTTTCGGTGATGGCGGAAACTGGCGTTGGCGTTTTCGGCAGCGTTCAACACGTCCAAGCGGTAGCTTCGGGGGCGCTCGGCGCCAACGGTTCGTCCATCACGACCCTGCAACTCTATCCGGCGGAAACTGTGCTCGGGCAGTCTTTCCCGATCGGTAACTCCGGTTATCCCAGCGGCGGCACGCTCGCCGATTTTTTGGCTACTCCAGGAACGCAGACCGCCAACACCACTTCGGGTGTTCCGGCCGGCCAAGTGCTCGGCTTCGGTCCGGGCCACTGTATCGGATACGTGGGCCGCGCTGACGCTGTCCGCGCCACGCGCAAGACGAACATCGCCACCAACACCGCGCGCCGCCTAAAGTGGAACGGCCTGCAGATTTGGAACGATCCTGTTGCGGCCAATGGCACTCCTGCCTCTTACAACGACAACCTCATCACCGAGGGGCTGTATCAACTCTGGGAATATGAGTACCTTGGTTATCGCGCTTCCCTGGCCTCGACGAATGCCAACGGCAAAGCCGTGGCTGACGCCATTGCCACGCGCATCATCAACGTGGACGCTGCCGGTTCCGGCAACGGCATCGCGTTGAGCGCAATGCACGTGAGCAAGGCGGTCGAAGGCGGCATCATCGTTCACAACTAAGCGCTCCGGCTGCTTTTCAGCCGGCCACTGCGAATCACAGCCGGCGTGGGCATCCCAATGCCCGCGCCGGCTTCTTCGCGCCAGACCTCTCATGAAAACACTTCGGCTCACCCTGCTCGCCGCCGCCGTTTGCGCGAGCGGGGCGGTGGCTGGATTTGTTTGGATTGGGGGCAGCCAACCGTCGCCGACTGCGATCCGTGGCGGCGCAGGGAGCAAGCGAACCACCGCGGTGCGGGCTGGCGGCGAGAGTATTGCCGAAGAGGAAAAGCGCCAGGAAACGGGAGCATGGCGCGGCACGCGCATTGGGCGCAGCCAACCCGTACTGCAGTTGGAACCAGAGCCTGCGGCGACCGCGGTGCCGCAGCCCCCAGCGGTCGAGGCCGATGACGGGCCGGCGGGAACGAACGTGACTGGTCGCAGGGTCACCGTCCGGCGAATTCCCGAGCCGAAGCCGGCGGCAAACCGCACTGCAGCGGTGGGCACCCAGGCCATGAATTCGCACGGAAACGCCATGCCGGCCAGTGCGCACGAAGCGGCCAGGGCTCAGGACCAAACCGCCAAACCATCCGGCAAGGATGGTGCGCTGAACGAAAAGGCGGGGGCCATCGTGGCGGGGGAAAAGCGGGCCCCCGTAATTTCGAAGCAGAAAGACGCCGCAGCCGAATTGGCCGCAGCGGCGGCTCAGACGCCCTCACTCCCGAGCGTACCCCAGCGCCCACGCCCGCCATGGCCGCGTGGCAATTTCACCCCGGAGCAGGAGCGCTATCGCGCGCAAGTGGGGTGGCAGAATTTCTCGAATTGGCTTGTGGAGGAAGCGGAGACGGACGCGGAGAACGCGCAGGAATAGACCTGTAGGTGCGCCCGGGAGGTCGTGGGTTGCAGCCGCCGTTCGCAAGCAATTAGCCTGTGGCGTTGCCGCTCGGCTCCGCTCGCGCCCTTCGGCCACAGCTAGATTATCCGCCGGCCTTCGGTCCCTGCTCGACTTCGTCGACCTGCAGCCAGGTCGGCTGCGGGTCGGTCACCCGGCCTTCGGCGCTTTCGATGCGCATTTTCTTGAGGAGCCAAATGCCGTTGTCCTTCATCACTTCCCGCACGGAAAATCGGCGCATCCATTTGTCTTTGGCGTCGTAACTTTCCGCTTTCCACAATGCCCCATCATCCTTGCCGATCCACACGACGACGCGGCTGTAGAGTGATTCGTTGGCGGTCAGCGGGCGCGCTTCCACTTTCCAGCAGGAACGGGACTGAAACACTTCATCGCCGAGAACCTTGGCGTTTTTCCAATAGAGGAACTTGAGCGCCAAATCCTCGTAGCGAATGTCCGTGCCTTTCACCCGCTCGTCGAAGCGCGCCGGTGTAACCTTGGCGATTTTGCCGCCCCGCTTTTCCTCCAGCGTGGAGCCCTTTTCGCCGAGGCGGAGGGTGATCGTGTCGCCGTTGTCGAGGAACTCATACGAGATGGCGCCTTTGTCGAGCACCAGACGAAACGGGTGTTTCACCGAGCCGACGGAAAGATGCCCGCGCAATTTCCACTCCTGCGCGCCTTGCGTCAGACGCGCCTCGCGCAGTAGTTCCTGGGCGTCGGGCGCCGGGTCCGCGGCACGCGTGAGGCCGGAAAAAAACAGCGCCGCCCACAAGACCATCGCGAGCGGGAGCTTTACAGAAAATCTTCGTCCCATAGGCTCCACTTTCGGCGAACATCGGATGGATCTAAAGCTCCTTTTTCTCATCAACCGCGATTGGACGGCGCCCGCCCTGGACCGGCTGATGGCCATTCTCTCGAGCGCGGCGCTATGGGGTGTGCCACTGGCGATCATCGCCGGGAGCGCCTGCGTGTGGGGCGGTTTCCGCGCGCGCAGCTTTGTGGTGCTGGCTCTGCTTTCCTTTGCCGTGATTGATGGCGTGGTGGGCCGCACGCTGAAAAAGGTTGTGGGCCGCCCCCGGCCTTACCAGAGCGAAGAGATAGTGAAATATCGCGAAGAGGGAGTGCGCACGGTCGATCTCACCTCCCCGGTCTGGCGCGGGGTGGTCTCTCCCGTGAAAGAAAAGATCTACACGAGTGCCGAGCGGGTCCAATCCGGCGGCTCCTTTCCGTCAAACCACGCGGCCAATACCGCCGGCATCGCGCTCGTGTGCGCGTTGCTGTGGCGGCGCTGGGGCTGGCTGGCGTTTCTGCCGGCGCTGGGGGTGGCCTATTCCCGGGTTTACGTTGGCGCGCATCGGCCCAGCGATGTGGCCGCCGGCGTGCTCATCGGTGTGGCCACGGCGGCGCTGGTGCTCCTGCTCGCGGAGCGCGCCTGGCGGAAATGGGGACAAAGGCTTGCCCCGCGCATCGCGGCGGCGCATCCATCGCTCGTGTCGGCAACCCAAGCATGAAGCTGTTTGCGTCCCTCATCATCCTCACGGTGCTGCGGCTCCTGTATATTGGGCGCGTGGATTTGTCGCCGGACGAAGCCTACTACCATCAATGGAGCCAGAACCTCGACTGGTGCTACTTTTCCAAGGGGCCCGGCATCGCGGCGACTATGTGGGCGAGCACGTCGCTGTTCGGCCACGGCGAATTCGGCGTCCGCGCGTTTGCACCGCTGCTCGCGCTCGGCACGAGTCTGCTGCTCTACTGGCTGGCGCGCCGGATTTACCACGAGCGCGTGGCGTTTTGGACGGTGGTGCTGCTCAACGTAACGCCGATCTTCAACCTCGGCGCGCTGGTCATGTCCATCGACCCGCTCTCGATCTTCTTTTGGAGCGCCACGTTGTGCACGCTGTGGCTGGCGTTTGAAAAGAGCCCCTCCTTTTCGCTGTGGTGGCCATTGAGCGGCCTGCTGATCGGCCTCGGGTTTCTTTGCAAATGGACGAATGCGTTCCTGCTGCTCTCGGTGTTAATGCTGCTCTTGCTGACCCCGCGCTACCGAAAGGAACTCAAGCGCCCGGGGTTTTACACGATGCTCCTGGCGTTCCTGCCGGCGCTGATTCCTGTTTGCCTATGGCAGTCCGCGCGCGGCTGGCCGCTGCTCGGCCACTTGTCGGCGCGCGGCGGGCTTGAAACGCCCTGGTGGCACATCGGGCTCAAGGATTTCGGGGCGTTTTTCGCCAGCCATTTCGGCGCGTATTCCCCGCTCATTTTTGCCGCGATGCTGGTCGCGCTGTGGGTGGCCGTGGCGGATTCCCTGCCGCGCTGGTTCGATGCCCTGGGTCGGGCTGTCGTTGGCGCGCCGCGGGCGCTGCGGCGACATTGGGTGATCGTGCTGTTCGTGATTTGGTCGGCGCTGTCGGCGTTCTTTGCCGGCAACTTTTTTGAATCGCCGCTCCTCCACAAGGTGAGCCTCGCGATCCTCGGGATCGCTGCACTGGCCGGCATCGCCGCGTGCTGCGAATCCGGCAACCTCCATTGGAAATCGCGGTTTCTGGCGGCGTTCGCGATGCCGGTCATCCTCGTCTACACGTGGATCGGCCTGCATCACGACGCCGAGGTGAATTGGACGGCGCCCGCCGCCGTGGGCCTGTTTATCCTCACGGCGGAATATTGGATCGAGCGCGCGTCGCGCCCGCTGCTCAGCACGGCGCTCGCGCTTTCCGTGGCGATCACGGCCGTCGGCCTCGAGCCGGATCTCGTGCGCAGCCTGGGCGTGCCGTGGCCGTTCAAGCGCGACCCCACCGCGCGCGTGCGCCAGTGGAAAAAGACCGCCGAAGTCGTGGCTGAATTCCGCCAGCAGCAGGAGCAGGAATACAAACAGCCGCTCTTCCTCATCGCCGAGAATTACGGCGTAGCCGCGGAACTGTGCCATTATCTCCCACCGCGCCCGCCGGAGTTTCCAGGCCATCCGCGGTGCTACGTGGAGGAAAGCGTGATGCCGCAAAACCAATTCCACTTCTGGAAGCGCTACGATGAGTTCGAGGCGCCGCAAAGCCAGGTGTTCAACTCGGACGAAGAGCAATCGGAATACGGCACCAATCTCTTTGCCGGCCGCTCGGCCCTCTACATCACCACGCGCGAAAAAGAAATGGAGCCGCCGGACGTGCTGATGGACACGTTCAAGGAGTGGAAGCTCGCCGCGGAATTTCAGATCAAGGAAAACGGCCAGGTTCTGCGCCTCGTGCGGATCTTTATTTGCCACCGCTATCAGCCCGGAAAATTGCTCGATTAAACCGCCTGCGCTTGGGTCGGCGCGGCCCCGTTTTACGGTGGCTCTAAATACCTCACGCGGCCCGGGTTCCAATCTTTGCCCGTTGTTATCCAAAACAGACTTGCCATTCGAGAACGCTGCCTGCTTTTACACGGTACCCATAGGATGGAACCCCATCACCAGAGATTACTCATTGCTGCCCAAGGTTATAGCGAACTCGGTCTCCCGGAGCTCGCGATGGTGGAGTTGGCTCTGGTGCCAGAGGAGTTTCAGCACGAGGCCATGGTGGTCGAGACGCGCCTCTCGGTGTTGATGCAGGCGAAGCGCTTCAAGGAAGCGCTGCCGCACAGCCAGGAGCTCTGCCGCCTGCAACCGGAGCGCACGGCTGGCTTCATCCACGCGGCCTTCTGCCTGCATGAACTCGGCAATACCCATGGCGCGCGGGAGTTGTTGCTCAGCGGCCCTTCCTCACTCAAGGCCGAGCCCACCTACCACTACAATCTGGCTTGCTACGAAGCCGCACTGGGCAACCTGGACCAAGCCCGCGCGCATCTCGACGTGAGCTTTGCGATGGACAAAAAGCTGCGCGACCACGCGAAAGACGACCCTGACTTGCAGGCGCTGAATGTGATGAAGGTGGTGTAGACTCGCCGCCCGCCTACTTGGCCGCAGGTAATCTTATCTTACTTGGCGGCGGGCGCAGCGGGCGCTCCCGGCAATTCCTTCACGCGGATATTGCGGAACCAAACGGTGCCGTGATCGCCTTGCAGGAAGAACGCGCCGGGTTCTTTCACTTTGCCGTCCAGCTCGGAGCCGGTGGCCTTGTCGCACTCGACGCTGTCGTGGATCTTTTTGCCGTTGAGGGTCACCGTGATCTTGTTGTCGATCATCGTGGCCTCGACCGTTTGCCATTCGCCGCCGGGCTTGCTGGCAAACTCGCTCGGGACGGTGTGCTGGTAGATGGCGCCGTTGCCGCCCTTGGTGGCTTTGCCGCTCTTGAAGTCCCCGAGGATTTGCAGCTCGTGCCGGCCGCGGAGGTAGAAGCCCGAGTTCGAGCCATCGGGCACCTGGTATTCGTAGCGCACGGTGAAATTCCAGAATTTCTGGTCGCCCACGAGATCGGTGCCGTGCTGGCCTTTCTCGACGGTGTTTTTGAGGATGCCCTCCTCCACTTTCCAGGAGTTGTTGCCCTTTTCATTGCGCAGGTGCCACCCAGCGGTGTCCTTGCCGTTGAAGAGCGGTTTGAAGTCTTTCTCGTCATCGGCGGCGAAACCGGGGATGGCAAGGGCAAGGATGGCGAGGCTGGAGAGGAGTTTCATGGTTGGTTGGATGATTGGTTGTTCGGGTAGACGAAATCGACGAGATGGGGCGCCCCATTGAGGCAATAGATCGCGGCGGCGATTTGGGCCAGAGCCCCAAAGAGCGGCACGGGATTGACCTGGGCGGCGGCGATGCCAATCGACAGGAGGTGGATGACGTCCAGAAGCGCCCAAACGCCGAGGATGCGAACCGCCAGCACGAAGATTTCGCGGGGTTTCATCGATTACTTGCCCACCGTGGGGTTGGGCTCCGCGCTGCCATCGGCGAGGCCGAGCGCCCACTTCATGCCGCCGAGAATATGCGCCTGGTACTGTTTGCTCACCTCGACGGAATTCTTGCGACCGCCGAGCGCGGGGTCGTCGCTCCACAAATCCTCGCGGTGGCCGAGGCTGGTGTAGAAGACGCGGCCTTTGCCGGCCATGCGGCACCAGCTCACGGCGGCGTAGCCGAGCTGGTCTTTCTTCTGCGGGTGATGGGCGAGATACCACAGCGCGCGGATCTTTTCGCGATCCTGGCTGGTTTCCTTGAATTCATACACTTCCTCGAGGGCGATGTCCCATTTCGCGCCGATGCCGGCATTGGCGGGATGCTTTTGGTCGCCCGCGATGAGGTCAGCCGGGACCTGCGCGCCGTGCGTCTTGAATTCGCCCTGGAGCATGTCGTTGTAGCCCTTGAAGCCGTGGAAGGTGTCACTGCCGCTATGCATCGCGCAAAAAGCGTGGCCGTCCTCAATCCACTTGATGAAGCCTTCCTTGTCCGGCAGCGGCAGGTCGCCGGTGGTGTTGGCGAAAATCACCATGTCGATTTTTTGCGCGACCAGGTTTTTCGGGTCCAGCTTGGCCATGCTGGCTTTCATCTGGTCATCCCACTTTTGCTGCGAGGTCTTTGCTTCGGCCTCCTTCTCGGTCCACTTGGCCAGCTCGGCCTCATACTTTTTCATCTCGGCCTCGTACTTGGCCTTGGCCTTTTCGTCGGCGTCGGGCTTCAGGCTGCCGGGCTTGTTCGGCTTTTTGGGCACGTTCGCATCCGGCTGCCGGGCAAAATCGACGATTTCGTAGGCCCCGCTTTCCGTGGCCAATTTCTCGAGGGTCTTTTCCGCGTAAGGAATCGAGCCGTGCCGGAAGCCGGTAGTGACCGTGCACACGATTACGCGCTTTTTGTCGGCGGCTTCCGCCGTGACGACGGCGGCGAGGGTGAGGAGGGCGATGGACAGGAATTTCTTCATGACGAGAGAGATGGATGGATGAGGTCTGGGCGCGTCGCGCAGAGGCAAATATCCGGCAGGAGGGGATTTGCTTGGGGGAAATGAGTCGGCGCGTGCGAAAGATCCCCGGATCGCCCGATTTTCCAAGGGTGCGGTCGTATGGCTTACGGCTTGCGAAACTGAATCTCCGACACCGTCACCTGCGACACACCCCAGCGAAACGACTTGCTGACTACACCCGTCGTTCCCGTGATGCGGGAGTGCTCGGGCTGGGGGAGGTCCTTGAGTTTGTATTCGCAACGCGCCGTGATCGACTTTTCGCCGCTCCGAATGGTGAGAGTGTCGGTGATGGGTGAAGTGGGGCCGAGTGAGGTCGCTACGCCGCCGGTGCGCGTGAGTTCAATCGTCAGGACATTCTTCGCTTCGGGCTTGTTCCCCGCAAATCTCTTGAGAGTCGCGATCTGGCCGTCTTCCACTTCGTAGGCCAGCGTGATTTTCTCCCCCGGCTTGATCACGACCGAGCCATCGCCCAGCAGCTTCACCGGGGAAGCAGTGTTGTTACCGAACGTTTGCGGGATGCCGTAACCCGACAACGCCGATGTGAAGCCGAAGGCGAGAGCGAACAGGAGCAGGTGGCGGGCGGAGGTCATGGTCGTGTGCATATTGGACGCAATTTGACCAAAGCCATTCAGTCTGATTTGGATTCGCGCGATGCAAGGTCGGTTCTTTTGCCGCCCGTCGTGCCGCAGTCGTCATTTGCATCCCGCGGCCAATTGCGCTTTGCTATACAGTCAAATGACCACGATCGCTCCTGCCGAAACCGCCGTTGCCAAGGTTCTCGCCGGTGAGCGCATTTCCGGGGCGGACGCCCTGGAACTCTACCGCCTGCCGCTGCAAGAGCTGGGTGAACTCGCCAATTTCCGCCGCAAGATCGCCAAGGGCGAAGCCTACCAGGGCCACGGCAACGACGTCGTCACCTACATCGTCGACCGCAACATCAACTACACGAACGTCTGCAACGTCTACTGCAAGTTCTGCGCGTTTTACCGCACGGAAAAGGACGCCGACCACTACGTGCTCACGCGCGAGCAGCTCGACCAAAAGCTCGACGAGCTCACGGCCATCGGCGGCGTGCAAATCCTGCTGCAGGGCGGCCATCACCCCAAGCTCACGCTCGATTGGTATTTGGAAATGCTGCGGCACATCCGTGAGAAGTATCCGCACATCAACATCCACGGGTTCAGCCCGCCGGAGTTTCACCATTTCACGGAAGTCTTTCAGATGCCCCTGCGCGAGGTGCTCTCGAAGTTTATGGAGGCCGGCCTCGGCAGCCTGCCGGGCGGTGGCGGGGAGATTCTCGTCGACCGCGTGCGCAATCGCATCGCCCCGCTCAAGGCCAACAGCGACGAGTGGCTCGAGGTGATGCGCGTCGCCCACGACCTCGGCCTGCGCAGCAGCGCCACGATGATGTTTGGCCACGTGGAAACCATTGAGGATCGCATCGAGCATCTGCAGCGCTTGCGCGATTTGCAGGACGAAACGGGCGGCTTCACGGCCTTCATCTGCTGGACGTTCCAGCCCGAGCACACCAAGCTCCGCGCCGAACCGGTCGGCAGCAGCGAATACCTGCGCATGCAGGCGCTTTCGCGCATCTTTCTCGACAACATCGAGAACCTGCAAAGCTCGTGGGTGACGCAAGGCCCGCGCATCGGCCAAATCGCGCTCAACTATGGCGCGAACGATTTCGGCAGCGTGATGATGGAAGAAAACGTGGTCTCCAGCGCCGGCACCACCTTCCGTCTCAATGCGGAAATGATCGAGCGCCTGATCCACGACGCTGGCTACCAGCCCCGCCGGCGGGACAATTGGTATCGCTTGTTGAACTGAAAATCCGTTTCCCGCAGGCGTCTATTATTCAGCGCCCCGCAAGCTGCCCAGCCTTCGCCGCCCGGTCACACTGCTGCTGATACGCCACTACACCGTTGGCAATGGCGGTAGCGATAATCTCCCGATACTCCGGCAGCGCCAGCCGGCGCGCCTCGGCGGGATTGTTGATAAACCCGCCCTCCACGAGCACCGCGGGGCAGCGCGCATAACGCACCACCGCCAATTGGCGCGGCTTCGCGCCGCGATCCGTCACTCCCAAGGCCGACACCAGCGAAGCCTGCACGCTTTGCGCAAACGTCGCGCACGCCATCGCCTCCGGGGACTCCGCTCCCGTGCTCGCCGGCAGCCAGCCGGCCTTGCGCGCCGCGTAAAACGTTTCCACGCCATCCCCGCTCGATGTCGTGTTGTCGTTGAAATGAACGCTCACGAACAGCGCGCGGGGCAGTTCGTTGGCGACTTGCGAGCGGTCGAACAATTCCAGGAACCGATCATCGCGCCGCGTGAGCACCACTGCGAACCCGCGCTTGCGCAACTGCCGCTCGAGGCGCAACGCCGTGTCGAGCGTGAGCGCCTTTTCGCACAGGCCGTTGCCGAGCGCGCCGCTATCGTGCCCGCCGTGCCCGGCGTCGATCACGATGGTCGGCAGCCGGCCATCCACAGCCGGAAATTGTTCCTCGCGGGGCAGTCGCACCACCATGATGACCAGCACGGTGAGAATCGCCACGAGCGGCACAATCCACATCGACGGGCGCTTCCACCGCGACGGCTGCGGCAGCTTCATCCGAAAACCCGGCACGGCGTTTCCTGGAACCAGCAACGGCAAATCGGGCACCTCCTCCCGCGTCGGGAGGCGCAGAGGCGCGGGCTTTGGCTTTGGATTGGGCTGCGGAGAATCCACTGGCGCGACGATAAGCGGAAAATACGGCGAGGCTAGAGGCGATTATACACTGTAGCTGTGACCGGAAGGTCACGGGCTGATCTCCTTGGCTCCCGGCTGCAGCTACAGCTTCTCCGCTACTTCTTCTCCGCCGGCTTCTTATCCTCAAACAGCGGGAGCAACTTCTCCAGCCCGGCTTCCTTCAGCTTGTCCTTGTGCACAAACTTCAGCGCCGCGCTATTGATGCAATAGCGCAGGCCGGTCGGCTTCGGGCCGTCGTCGAACACGTGGCCGAGATGCGCGCCGCTGGTCTTGGCGATCACTTCCGTGCGCGGCACGCCGAGGTCGTGGTCCACCTTTTCTTGGATTTCGCTCTTGTCGATCGGGGTGAAAAAGCTCGGCCAGCCGCTGCCGGACTCAAACTTCGTCGTGCTCAAGAAGAGCGGCTTCCCGCTGATCACGTCGACGTAGACGCCCGGCTCGTGGTTGTCCCAATACTTGTTCTTAAAGGGCCGCTCCGTGCCTTTCATGATGCAGACGTAGAAGGCTTCGTCGCCGAGTTTTTTGCGCAGCTCTTCTTTCGAGAGCTTGGAGAGGTCTTCGATTTTTCCAGGTTCTTCTTTCACGGCTTTTTGGTCTTTCTTGTCTTCGGCTTCACAGGCGCAAACAGTGAGAGCGAGTGCGGCAGCGAAGGAGCGGATGAATACGTTCATGGCGGTGTGGAAGTAGGAGACAGTGTAGCGTGGAATATTCCCGCGCCAAGCGAAGGATTAGCGGGAATCGACTCCTGTTCTCCCAAGTGTTTTGCCACCCTTCTCGCGAGCGGACAAAGTAGGCGGGGCTTCCAAGCCTCGCCGGTGCGGGCCCGCAGGAGGAACAAAGTTTGCGCTTTGCAGGTGTGCGTCGCCAGGCTGTTCCCTTGACCTCCCGCATGCTCCCGCCAACATGCCGCCATGCAAACAGCCGCCTTAACGTTCTCTCACGCCCTAGCCGTCACCCTCGTCGTCACCGGCACGGAACGGGCGCAAAACGGCAGCCCGTTGAGCGGTTTCATCATGGCCACGGCGGGCATGGTGGCGCTGGCGGGTTCGATGATCTTTCAAGCACGGGCGCGATAATCGCGGCCCAAGCGGCCAAACCTCCCGCCCTCACGAAAAACTGGCGCTCACCGGCAAACGGGCGTTAGTTGGACTTCGCCATGATGCCGCCTCTCTCACTCGTGGCCCAGCCGGGCCAGCTTCTTGATTCCGAACAAGTCCGGAGCCTCGTCGCGCGGGCGGTGCCCGCGGCGGAATACAAAGGCAAGAAGGTGCTGCTCATCGTGCCCGACGGCACGCGCACGTGTCCGCTGGGCATGCTCTTCAAGGCCGTGCACGACGAGATCGGAAAAGCCGCGGCGGCGCTGGATGTGATCATCGCCCTTGGCACGCACGTGGCGATGAACGATGAGGCCATTTGCGGCCGGCTGGAGATCACGCCGGAAGAACGCGCGGGCAAATATGCGGGCGTGCGCTTTTTCAACCACGAGTGGGACAACGCGGCCGCCCTCCGGACCATCGGCAAGATCACGCGCGAGCAAAGCCTGGAACTGACCGATGGCCTGTTGGAGGAAGAGGTGCCGGTGGAAATCAACGCGAAGGTCTACGAATACGATCACCTGCTGATCCTCGGCCCGGTGTTCCCGCATGAGGTCGTCGGTTTCAGCGGCGGCAACAAGTATCTCTTCCCCGGCGTGGGCGGGCCGACGGTGCTCAATTATTTCCATTGGCTCGGCGCGCTGGTGACGAACCCGATGATCATCGGCAACAAATGGACGCCGGTGCGCCGCGTGGTCGACAAAGCGGCTTCGCTCGTGACCGTGCCGAAGTCCGCGCTGTGCATGGTGGTGCAGCCGGGCACGAACTCGCTCGCCGGCCTCTTCGGCGGCGACCCGGTGAGCGCGTGGGACGCCGCGAGCGACCTCTCGCGGCAGGTGCACATCACCTACAAGGAAAAGCCGTTTCACACCGTGCTCTCCTGTTCCCCGCCGATGTACGACGAGCTGTGGGTGGGCGGCAAATGCATGTACAAACTCGAGCCCGTCGTGGCCGATGGCGGCGAGCTGATCATCTACGCGCCGCACATCCACGAACTCTCCGTGACGCATGGGAAGTTCATCCGCGAGATCGGCTACCATTGCCGCGACTATTTCACCAAGCAGCTCGCGCGCTTTGCCCACGTGCCCCGCGGCGTGATTGCCCACAGCACTCATGTGCGGGGCATCGGCGACTACGAAAACGGCGTGGAAAAATGCCGCGTGCGCGTGACCCTCGCCACGGGCCTTTCCAAGGACCTCTGCGACGAGATCAGCCTCGGCTACCGCGACTGGCGCGAGATCCGCGTCGAGGACTACGCCAATCGCGAGGACGAAGGCATCCTGCACGTGCCAAAGGCCGGCGAGATGCTCTATCACTTGCGCCAGCGGCCGGCGTGGGCGCGGGAGATGTGAGTGCGACTGGCGTGTTCCTGGGCATCGGTATCGGAGACGGGTACCTTTTGATCGAGTGCCTGTTGTTGCTGGGCCTTATGCTCATCGTCTTCACCTTCATCGTCTTCATGGTGGCCATGGTGCGTCACGACCACCCATTCCAGGAATACCGCTCCCGGGAGGCCAAGCAGTGGGATGTGCCATTCAAAAAGGCCGAGTTCGTGCAGATCGGCCCGAACGCTTATCTCCGTTGCATGGAATACGGCATCGAGAACGAGTTTTTGGTTTTTCGTAAGCGTTGGTTCTTCGGGCAGCTTTGGGAGTACTTTGCCATCCCACTTTGCCGTATCGAGATGTCGGCCAACATCAACCAGGCCCTCGTGGAGGCGCATGCGCGGCCTGTGGTCCTCAAAATGGATGCCTCATTGGCTGAGGATTTGGAGCGCTCGCTCCGAGCCTTCGCGAGCTAATTCAAACTCTCTGTCGCCTTGGGATCTTCAGTGCCGGCCGACTTCTTCGGCAGCACCGACACGTGCCCCGTATTCTCAAGCACCGCGAGATGCACATCCGCAATCGTCTCGCACCCCGCCGCGCGAATCGCCGTTTCCAATTCGAGTTGCGTGATCTGATGATGGTGCAGGACTCCAGGAAACACGCGCCCATTGAAAACCAACACCTCCGGCCGGCCTTCCACGAGCGTCTCCAGCCGCCGACTACAATAGGTGGCCGCGGCCACCAAGGCATTTAACCCAATCAACGTCGCCGCGAGAATGATCCCCGCCAGCACCGAGTTGTCGCCCGCGTTCATCGCGTTCTGCACCGCATTGCTGAGGATGAGCAGCAGCACCAAATCAAACGGGGCCAATTGCCCGACCTGCCGCTTGCCCGTCACGCGCAACATCACCAGCAGCGTGAAATACACAATCGCGCCGCGCAAAACGAATTCCCACCAAGGAGCGGAGAGGGTCCACATAGAGCGCCGAGGATACCACGGGCCGAGAGGCGAGCGAGCTTTGTAGACGGCTCTTCCCAGAGCCGTTTTCTGAATCACACGCGTAGCGCACCTCAAGTTTCACCGTGTTGCGCGCGTGGAATTACACACGCGGCTCTAAGAAGAGCCGCCTACAAAGAGCGCATACTCGTCCGGACGCAACTTCGCCTTCACCGGATTGTCCGCAATGTACCGTCGAAAATGGTGCAGGTGTGATTCGCTTCGTACGATGTGATCAAAGTTCTCCGCCTGCCAGAAGGCGCCACTTCGTTGAACAAGTGCATTGATCTGCCGAGAGGTGAACGTCTTCCAGGACCGCAAAATTTCCGAGAGATCGAAATCAGGTGCCGGTGTCACCAGCAAATGCAGGTGGTTTGGCATCACAACAAAACTGTCCAAGACGTATCGTTGGCCATCAAAGAATCGCAAAGCTCCGACCACAATCTCAGCCGCCTCCTTTCTGCGAAGCCAACAAGCGCCTTCCCCGGCATCCAGCCAGGCGTGGAATTTGGCCGTGAAATAGCGATGGTAGCTCTCGCGTTCATTTTCGGGCAGCTTCTCGACTTCTTCACGTCTCGAGATGCCACGCGCCGCCAACCACTGCGTCCGCTCGATTTCCAGTGCTTCCAATTTGCCCTGCGGCAGCGAATCCGCCAGCCGCGTAGTGACGAAGTAGGTGGCCCCCGGCTGCCGCCAATGCGGCAAGTTCAGCCTGTAAATCTCAAGCTTTCCTTGGGGTTGGAATGGCTGAAAGGGCACAAATCCACTCTCACCAAACTGAGGCGATGGACAAGCTTGTAGACGGCTCTTCCCAGAGCCGTTTTTGTACTCACACGAAGCGCACTACAAAATTCACCGCGCTGCGCGCGTGAGGAAGTTACATGCGGCTCTAGGAAGAGCCGCCTACAAGCTTCCGCGCCTGCGCCAGCGCCTCTTCCAGCTTCGACGGGTCCTTCCCGCCGCCGCGCGCGTTGTCCGGTTTGCCGCCGCCTTTGCCACCGACGATCGGCGCGATGCCCTGGATGATTTTCCCAGCTTGCACCTTGGCGGTGAAATCCGGCGACACTGCGGCCACCAGCGCCACCGCGCCATTGGCGCTGCCACCGAGCACGATCGCACCTTTGAAGCCGTGGCTCTTCAACGCATCCGCCACGCCTTGCAACGCGTCGCCATCGATCGCACCCACATTCGCGATGATCGCCGGGATACCGTTCAGCGTCTCCGCTTTGCCGAGCAGGTCCTTCGCGCTGCCCGCGGCCTCGCGTTGCTGCGCCGCTTTCAACGCCTTCTCCAGTTCCTTTTGGTGCGCCATGAACCCCTCGAGCTTCTTCTCGAGATCGGTGAGTGGCGCGCCGAGCTTTGCCGCGATGGCGTGCAGGCGCGTCGCATCGTGCAGCGCGCTCTCGTAGCTGCTCAAGCCAGCCACCGCTTCGATGCGCCGCACGCCCGCCGCAATCGCCGCCTCGCTGGTGATGCGAAACAGGCCAATCTCGCCCGTCGCGCGCGTGTGCGTGCCGGCACAGAGTTCCATCGAGTAGCCGTCGAGGTCATGCGCGCCGCCGCCGATTTGGACGACCCGCACCGACTCCCCGTATTTGTCACCGAAGAACTGCATGATGTCGCCGCGCCCGCGCACGTCAGCGTAAGAGACTTCGCTCCACGTCACGCCGGCATTTTCCAGCACGCGCTCGTTCACCAGGCGCTCGATGTCGCGCACTTGCGCTGGCGTCAGCGCCCCGCTGTTAAAGTCAAACGTCAGTTTTTCCGGAGCGACGCTGGAGCCTTTCTGCGTGGCCTCCTTGCTCACCACTTCGTGCAGCGCCCAGTGCAGGAGGTGGGTCACCGTGTGATGCCGCTCAATGGCCAGCCGTCGCGCGCCGTCGACCGTGATGGTCACTTCACTCTCCACCGCCGGAGCGTCGCCGCCCTCGAGGAAGTGCAGCCACGTATGGCCGACCTTCTGCGTATTCGCGATCCGCCAAAGCTGGCCGCTGCCCGCGATCTCGCCGGTATCACCCACTTGTCCGCCCATCTCCGCATACGCCGTCGTGGTATCCAGCACCACCGCCGTTTTGTCTTTGAGGCTGACCACTTCCACCACGCGCGCCGGCGTGGATTGCGACACATAGCCCATGAACAGCGTGGGGTCCTTCGTCTCGACTTCGGAGAGTTCGATGAGCTCACGCACTTGCGAATTCTGTGCGAGTTCCTTCTGCAGGGCCGCGTAAGACTTTGCGCCCTCCTCGTTGGCGATCCCGCCAACTTCTCGCGCCATCAAACCCGTAAGGTCGGTCGGAAAACCGTAGGTGTCGGCCAATTCGAAGACACTGAATGCTCCGATGCGCAGACCGGTGCCGGATTCTTCCGCAGCCATTTCTTTGTGGTGCGCGGAAATCTGCGCAGCAAGATCTTTGCATACGGACGCGTAAAGGTCCTTCGGCAGCGCACTGTCCTCCAAAACTGCGGCCACTCCCTCCGCCGTTCCCGGCTTCTCGGCCGCTAGGGTTTTCAATTGGCCGTCCGTGGCCACGTCGGATTCGCTCACGTCCTTGCCGCCGGCTTTCAACCATTTGGCGAGCCAAAGTTTGCGGCGGCTGCCGAGGCGGAACTGCAATCCGCGCCGCCAGTTTTCTTCGAGCCCGCCTTCTTCCCGCACCATATCGTTGAACAACTCGATCCCGCGATCGAGCGTCTTGTTGAATGCCTCCTCCTCGCGCTTAAGCACTTCCTCGACCAGCTTTTGCTTGGCGCGAATTTCTGGGAACACGTCTCCCATGTGGGTCGCCAGCACATGCACGAGCTTGTGGAAGAAAGGCTTGGTGAATCCTAGGGCGCGCCCGTAACGCACCGCGCGGCGCAGAATGCGGCGCAGCACATAATTGCGGTCCGTGTTTCCCGGTTGAATGTTGTCCGCAATCGAAAAGCTGAGCGTACGGATGTGATCCGCGATCACGCGCATCGCCACGTCGATTTTTTCCTGATCGGTCGTGGGTATGATCTGCCCGGCGGCATTTGGTTGTGGCAGTGTGCTCCCATACTTCTTGCCGCTCATCTTCTCCAGCTCATCAAAAATGGGCCGGAAAATATCCGTCTCATAGTTCGAGATCTTCGCGTTCGCGAAATCCGAGAAATTCTTCGTGCCCTGGATGATCGAAGTCACCCGCTCGAACCCCATGCCCGTATCGACATGCTGCGCGGGCAGCGGACTAAACGTGCCGTCCGCGTTCGCATTGAACTGAATGAACACCAGGTTCCAAATCTCGATGCACTCCGCGCTGCCCTTGTTCACGAGCGCGCCGCGCGTGTCACCGGACGCCGTCAGGTCGATGTGCAACTCCGAGCACGGACCGCATGGGCCAGTGTCCCCCATCATCCAAAAATTATCCTTCTTGTTCCCGTTCACGATGTGCACCGCGGGGTCGAGCCCAACGCTGCGGAACTTCTCCGCCCAATAGCCCCATGCTTCTTCATCGCGCTCGCTCGGATCGCCCGCCGCTTTGTCCGGATTGTAAATCGTCGCGTAGACGCGTTGCGGCGGAAACTTCCAGCGCTCCACCACGAGTTCCCACGCCCATTCGATCGCCTCTTTCTTGAAATAGTCGCCGAAGGACCAGTTCCCGAGCATCTCGAAGAACGTGTGATGATACGTATCGAGCCCGACGTCATCGAGGTCGTTGTGCTTGCCGCCGGCCCGGATGCACTTCTGCGTGTCCGCCGCACGCGTGTCGCTGCTGGGGATCGCATTGGCCCAGCGGGTCACGTCCGCCGTGCGCTCGCCGAGAAAGATCGGCACGAACTGATTCATGCCGGCGTTCGTGAACAGCAGGTTCGGCGAATCAGGCAGGAGCGAGCTGCTGGGCACGATCGTGTGCTTCTTCCCGTGGAAGAAATCGAGGTAGCTTTGGCGGATTTGGGCGCTGGTCATCATGGGCGCAATTTTGGAAAATGGGCGCGCAAGCTAGCGCAGGAAGGAGAAAGGTAAAGCCCGGGGAAAGGGCGTGAGACGTGAGACGTGAGACGTGAAACGAAAACGGCTCCGAAAGTTCGCAGCGAGGTTCAGAGCCGATACGTCTCACGTCTCACGTCAGACTTCTCGCCCCGCGCCTCGCGCTTGGCCAACTCCCCTCCCCCGTCTACGCTCCGCCCATGGACATCCTCACGCTGTTCCAAAAATTCGGCCTCGCGCTCGGCTTGGGACTGCTCGTGGGGTTGCAGCGGGAACGAAATGCTTCCACGCTCGCGGGCTTTCGCACGTTTCCCCTGGTCACCTTGCTCGGCACGCTCACCGGCGTGCTCTCCGCCTCGCAGGGCTGGGCGCTGGCTGCGGCGGGCCTGCTGGCGGTGGCCGGGCTGACGGTGATGGGCAACGTGATTCGGCTCAAGGCCGGCGAGACCGACCCCGGACTCACCACCGAGGTGGCGCTCCTCGTGATGTATGGCCTCGGCGTCTTTCTCGCCATCGGCCCGGCCCCGGTCGCCGTGGTCATTGGCGGCGTGGTGGCGTTTCTCCTGCACCTCAAGCCTGTGCTGCACGGTTTCGCCCGCAAGCTCGGCGAGGAGGATTTTCGCGGCATCATGCAATTCGTCGCGATCGCGCTGATTATCTTTCCCCTGCTGCCCGACGTCGCGCTCGGCCCCTACGGCGTGCTGAACCCGCGCAAAATGTGGCTGCTCGTGGTGCTCATCACCGGCATCAGCCTCGCCGGATATCTTCTCTACCGCTTTTGCTCGGCCGAAAGCAGCACCCTGCTCGCCGGTATGCTGGGCGGGCTCGTATCGAGCACCGCGACCACGGTCAGCTTCGCCCGCCGCACCAAAACCGCGCCTGCGGCCGCCGGCGCGGCCACCCTCGTCATCGCCCTGTCTGGCACCGTCGTCTTTGCGCGCGTGCTGGTGCTCATCGCCATCACGGCGCCGGCGCACTTCGCCGCCCTCGCGCCCCCGGTGGCCATCATGCTCGGCGTGATGCTGCTCGTTTCCGGCGTCCTGTGGTGGCAAAACCGCATGTCGAAAACCGAACTGCCAAAGCAGCACAACCCCACGGAATTGCGCACCGCCCTGCTGTTTGTGGTGCTCTTCGCCCTGGTGCTCGTCGGCACCGCTGCCGCGCGCGAGCATCTCGGCGCCGGCGGCCTTTACGTGGTAGCCGCGCTCTCGGGTCTCACCGACATGGATGCCATCACGCTTTCCTCCGCGCAGATGGCCGGCAGCGGCAACGGCAGCCTCGCCACCTCGATGGTCTGGCGCCTCATCGTTATCGCCTCGCTCGCCAATATCGTGTTCAAAACCGCCACCGTAGCCGCCCTCGGCTCCGCCGCCTTGCTGCGCCGCGTGTCGATCGCCTTCGGCCTCGCGCTCATCACCGGCATCGCCTTGATAGTCGTTTGGCCGTGGTAAAAATGCCCGCGGTTTTTTCCCGTCACACTCCGGCTCACGGTTTGTAAAACACGTGCACCGTCACCGTCCGCGGGTTCACCAGCCACCACCATTTCAACTGTCCCCAAAACACCCCGCCCAACGTGTAGACTTCCGAGCGCTGCCGGACAAAACCCGCCGCCGCAAAATCCGTGTCCGTGATCTTGTGCCACGCCGGTCCTGTCTCTCCTTCCCACAGCGCGAGCGTGCCCGGCCCGGACTCCCGCAGCATCCGCATATTGTCCTCGTAGTTGTCGTTGAGCGGCTGCCGCTCCAGCGGGTCGCGCCCCGACACAATGCACGCGTATGCCTGCGACCAGATCAGCCGCGAGACCGGACGCCCTTGCTGGGCCCACCAGCGCCACGAGTCGTCGAGCGCCCGCGCATCCCGCGAGTAGCCCCACGCATCCACATAGAGCACGTTGATGGCAAACATCCCCGCAAACGCCGCGCGCCCCATCCACGGCCGGCTCCACGCCAGCCGCGACGCCAGCACATTCCACCCCGCCAGCAGCGTCACCGCTCCCGCCGGCGCCACCGTGACCATGAACCGCGGATACCCCGTCGCTCCCATGATGCCCCAAATCCGCAGCACCGAATGCAGGCAGAAAACCATCAGCCAAATCTCCGCCGCATAGCGCAGCCGCGTGCGCCCCGCCTCCGTCCTGCGACTGCACAAGCTGGTCCAAAGCCCCACCACCAGCGCGGGAATGAACGCCAACCCGATGATCTCCGGCAGCGACACGACATATGACCACACCGGCCCCGCACCGTACGCGCCCTCTTTCCAATTCGACGGCCAGTGATCAATGAACCACAGCGCGTTCCGCGTGAGCAACCACGACACCGCCATCCACAGCACTCCGCCCGTCGCCAGCAGCAGCGACCACATCAGCCGCGCCACAAAGCTGGCCGCCACCCGCCGATCCATCAGCACCCAGAGCCCCCACAACAGCCCGCAGAAAAATCCCTCCGGCCGCGCCAGCACCAGCAGCGACGCCACGATCATCCCCGACTTCACCCATCCGCGCACATGCAGCCGCAACGCGCACACCAGCACCAGCGCGTGCAGCGGCTCCGTCATCACCTCGCTGTAGAGCTGAAAATACGACGTCTGCAGCCAGAGCAACGGCACCACCAGCCACGCGCGCGCGAGCCCCAGGTCGCGCGCCAGCCGCCAGGTCTGCCACGCCGTGATGACACACATCAGCACCGTGAAGACGCGCGCCGCATTCCAGCCGAGCTGCGACGGCAGCACATACAGCCACACAAACAACGGACGCTGCCACACATCAATAAAGCTGTCGTGATGCTTCCCCGCCCAGCGCGCCCCGAGGAAATGATTGCCGGCATCCTGTTGGTACGTATCGAGCCACAGCATGGTAGCCACCACGCCCGTTGCGGCCATGGCGAGCAGCCACCACCACACACGGCGGGATTCATCGCGAACTTCCATTCCGGCGATTCCATGGCATCCGCGCGCGCCGTGTGGCGAGAAAAAGTGATCGGGAAAACCTAAACCGCAATCGCCCACGGCGGTCGTAGCTGTGTCGAAATTAGATGAGATTTTCCACAAAAGAGACGAAAAACGCGACCTCGCCGCGGGGTCTTCACGCCGCAGACAACCTCTCTAAGCCATTTCTGTTTCGCGGTTTACGTTTCCAGCATCCACCACTATCCTACACTTCATTTTCCGAATCCACCACCCACCTCCGATGCAGTTGACTTCCCACGCCACCAGCCGTAATCTGCGCTTGTGAAAAATTTCACAAAGTCCGAGCCGGCCCCCAATCGCGTCGACAAAAACGCCGCCCTCAAGGCCACCTTCGAACTCATCAACTCCCAGCTCTACGCCGTCGAGGAGCGCATCCGCGCCCAGGCCCGCGCCTTCGACCCCGAGGTCGAAGGCTACGTCGGCTACGCCATCGAGAGCCACGGCAAGCGCCTCCGACCTGCCCTCGCCTTGCTCGCCGGCGGCAGCACGGGCAAGATTTCCACCGAGCACCTCGACCTCGCCGTCATCGTCGAGCTCATCCACGCCGCCACGCTCGTTCACGACGACATTCTCGACAGCGCCGATCTCCGCCGCGGCCAGCCCACGACCAACGCCAAATGGGGCAACTCCCTCAGCGTGCTCCTCGGCGATTGCCTCTTTGCCCACGCCCTCAAACTCGCCAGCGGCCTCCGCAGCCCGGAGATGATGCGCCGCATCGCCGAAGCCGCCAGCGACGTGTGCAGCGGCGAGATTATCCAGACGCAGCGCCGCTTCGACCTGAAGCTCTCGGTGCCGGATTACTATCGCATCATCGAGATGAAGACCGGCGCGCTCTTCGCGGTCGCCACGGAACTCGGCGCCTTCCTCAACGAAGCCGCCCCCGCCCAGATCACCGCGCTCCGCACATTCGGCCTGCGGCTCGGCACCGCTTACCAGATCTACGACGACGTCGTGGATCTCGCCGGCGAGGAAAGCACCGCCGGCAAAACGCTCGGCAGCGATCTCCGCAAGGGCAAGCTCACGCTGCCGGTCCTGTATCTTTTGCAAAATAGCGACCCGGCCGAGCGAGACGGCATCTGCGCCACCATCCTGAGCGGCGGTGACGAAGAAGTGGGCCTGCTCGTACGCGCGGCCGTTTCCACTGGCGCCCTCAAGAGCGCCGTGGCCACCGGGCGCCGCATGCTCAAGGACGCCTCCAATCAGTTGGACACGCTCGCCCCGGGCCGCTACCGCGACGCCCTCAACGGCCTCGTCACCACGCTCGACCTCATGTTCGGCCAATTCAGCGCCTGATGAGTAGCCGCAGCCGGCTGGCCGTGGACGGACCGAGTCTTGGTCGCTGGGAGTGGCATTTTAATGTAGCTGTGGCCGGGAGGCCACGGGCTGATCTCCCCAGCACTTGCTATCTTGTTCGCGTAGGCCTCCAGGAGTAATGGTGCTCCGAAAACAGGCCAACTTTCCCCCGGTTGGTAGATTAACACCCCTGACGGCCTTGCTCTTGCTTGACCGCAGATTAAATTCTATCCTGCTCCCATGATACGCGCCATCCTCTCCCTGCTGTTGCTCTGCACTGCCGCTTTTTCCGCTGAGCGGCCCAAGGGTTTTCTCGGCATCAACTGGGGCGCTTCCCCCGAGGAAGCCAAGCGCATCATGCAGGCACGCCCCGGCGTCAAATTCCCCGAGGGCACCGACGACTACAAATTCGAGCTCACCGGTGGCGAATTCGCCGGCAAGCCCGTGGCCAAATGGATCCTGGAATTTCCCGAGCGCAAATTTGCCTCCGCCGTGGTGATTTTGAAAAACGACGGCGAATCCCAGAGCCTCTACAAGGAATTCCGCACCCAACTCGTCTCCAAGTACGGCTCGGCGACCATGGACAAAAAGATCTCCGGCAAAAAGGACGCCCGCCAATATCCCGCCGACAAGTCTGCCCTGGGAAATTCCACCACTTGGAAATTCAGCCCGAACATCAAGGAAAAGAGCACCGTCTCCATCGTGTGTGAGTTGTCGGGGCCCAACGGCGCTCCCTCGAATGACGAAGCCCAGCTCAGCGTCACCGTGCGCTACATCAACGACACCTTGGTCGGCGCCGCCGCAGCAGCAGCCACCGCCGGCGCCAAGACCGGCGGCACGCCTGCGTCCTTGAAGAAGGAAGAGTTGTAAGCCTCCTCCTGACGGTTCCTGGGGCGTAGATTCACAATTCCCACAGCGCGAAGCGCCATTTCTTTCATTGGGCGTGGGCAGTGAGTTCTGAAATTGATTGCAAGACGCGAGCAAATCCCTGGAGCATTCCCAACTTCGCGAACAACATCCCGAAGCCTGATCCGCGTAGATCCGCGCGATCCGCGGTTTCCTTCTCTTCCTCGTCGGGCAGCGTACCCTTCCGACATCAGCGTCGATCATCTGCGATTCGCTTCTTGGTTCCGCCTCCGCAGTTCGCACCGGTCATTTTTCGAGCGTGCCATCTCCCCATTTCCATGGACACTCCGCCCGCATGTCCGCCCCAAAGATTCGCGAACTCCCCGAGCAGGAACGCCCGCGCGAAAAGCTCGCCAGCCTTGGCGCCGGCGCGCTGAGCGACAGCGAACTCATCGCCATTCTGCTGCGCACGGGCATCGTGGGCACCAACGCCGTCGACCTCGCCCGCCAGCTCATCCAGCGCTTCGGCTCCCTGGCCAATCTCGCCCGCGCCGGCGTGCCGGAGTTGCGTAAAGTCAAGGGACTCGGCCTTGCCAAAGCCGTGCAACTCGCCGCCGCCTTCGGTCTCGCCACCCGCCTCGCGCGCGAATCTCTCAACCGCGTCCCTCTCAACAGTCCGCAACTCGTTTACGACTTGCTCGGCCCCGAAATGCGCCAGCTCACCAAGGAAAGCCTCCGGGTTATCCTGCTCGACACCAAACTTTGCCTCATGCGCATCGAGGAAATTTCGCTCGGGTCCATCAACGAGTGCCCTTTCCAGCACAGTGGGATCCGAAGCTTGGAATTCACGTGACTTGAAGTCGCGGC